>Ga0210043_1000542_pt1 | contig 39576 bp, 41 predicted proteins | sample CryGeymet201501t_FD_183990 | JGI IMG/M metagenome (GOLD analysis project Ga0210043, IMG submission 183990) | Groundwater microbial communities from Crystal Geyser aquifers in Utah, USA - Crystal Geyser metaG 2015-01t (SPAdes) (version 2) | ecosystem: Environmental > Aquatic > Deep subsurface >... | reverse complement strand
AAAAAAAGAATGTAAAATTTCACCTACTTTTAACAAACGAATTGTTTGAAGACAATGGTTATATTTATGTAGGTAGTTATAATTCAAAGAAACTTTCTATGACTTTTCATGTGTTCTTAGAAAATTAATTTTTTTGTTGACCGAAAAAAATTTTTGTAGTATAATTTTTATATAAAGAAAGAAAAGTGAGGTGGCCAGATGAGCGTTCTTCCTATACGATCAATTAATAAACAAGAATTTTTGTCTAAACAAGAAAATCTTTACAAAAAACAAATTCCTCTTTTTGATGATTTAAAGTTTTATTTTAAGGATATGGAATTTCCTTATAAGAACTATGAACAAGTTTTTAATATAATTAAAAATTTCTGGAATCTAGAAGACGAATCTCTAGATTTTTTAGAATACTCTATGAAAATAAGAGAAAATTATATTGATAAAGATGTTTTAAATTTCCTAAAAAGTAATGGAGCAGGCTCTGATCTAAGAGCCTATTTCGATCTTCCAATAAAATTATCTGAGAAACTTGATGAAAGCTGGAGAGAGCTGACTTCTTCTGCATTTTATGCCTATATCCATAAAATAGGAATAAATTATGAAAACTATGCAAATAATTTAATTAACTATAAAGGAAATGATTATAAGCTAAAAAAGTATGTAGAAAAGATTACCTATGAAATAGTAAACAGAATTTTTATTGAATATATTTATTTATATAAAACTTTTAATATGCAATCAATGAAAGATTATTTTGTTGGTGGCGGCTTTATTGATCAGCGTAGTAATTTCTTTGAAAAAGTTGAGACTTCTTCTGAATTCTTTGATCATAGATTTAAAGCGAGAAACACTAATTTTCAAATTCTAATGTTAGATTTTCTAAAAGAATATTTTGGAGCTTCTGATTTTGGCTTAAAACAAAATTATGATGAAATAAAAGATATAATTGGAGAACGAGTAGGATACACAAATCTTAAAAGCATTTCTGAATACTTTATAAATAAAATAAAGAATAATGAAGATCTGAAACAAGGCAATTTAAACTCAAAAGAGTTTAAAAGTTTTATCAGAAAAAGCACTGAGAACTTTTCTAGGGTTATTGGAGAAGAAATTAGTAAGTTTATGATAAACAAAACTGGAAACAACAAAACAAGAATAGTTGTTTCTGCAAATCCAGTTGATTTCTTTACTTGCTCTACAGGAAATTCTTTTAATTCTTGTCTTAATCTTTCTTCTACTTATTCAGATTCTTATTGGATAGGACTTCATAACACTATCTTAGATAGAAATAGAGTAATTATTTATACAACTAATGGACAAGAGAAATCATTAAATTTTGGTAACTATCCACTGAATGGCTCTCCTAAAATGCACAATAGAGTTTGGGGTATTTTAACAAAAGACAATAAAGTAGCTGTATTAGAAAAGCAATATGACACTAAGTTTATTTCTGCAAAAGAACTAAACGAGGTTTCTAATAGCAATTTGTTCGTTGACCTTAGTTTCATTAGAGAACATACTGAAAAAGAAGGCAGACCATATTCAAAGTATGAGTTGGATCTTGCTTACACTAACTATAAGCATTCTAATCTTAATGATTACTTTTCTTCTTTAATTTATTCTGATGATATAGGCGTAACCGAAAAAACTATTGACAACGAAAAATATATCGTGCATAATTTTGGTTCAGAGGGAAGATCCGCCTATACTGTAAAGAAAGATGTTGCTTCATCTAAAAGATTGTATTCTGGTTCTTTCATTCAATTAAATGATATAAAGGGTCTTGTTACTTTAGCTCAAACAGAGGAAAGTATAGTAGAGCGTTATTCTGGATTGAAACTAACACAAATAGATTTTAGTAGGCCAGTTCATTATAATGAAGTCAACGATGACGACGATGATGATGATGAGGATCACGCAACATGTTATAATTGCGGAGAAAGATGCCATGTTGACGATGGTGGAAATTGGGTAGATGGCAATTTTTATTGTGAAACATGCTTGAATGAAAATTATTGTTGGTCTGAATATTATGGAGAATATATTTCAAACGACGATGCTGTTTGGGTTAGTTCTGCAGAAGATTATTATTTTGATAATGACATCGGAGATAAAGTCTTTCGTTGCAACTATAGCGAAGAATTTTATCTTGCAGACGATGTTTATATGTTTGCAGAAGGTTCAAGAGTTGTATCTGTAAATTATTTTGATAATAATGGTATAGAGGGTTATTTCTTAAATGAAGATGGAGAAATTGAAAAAGTTCAAGAAGGAGAACAAGATGAATAAAGAATTAGAGAGTAGTAATAAAGTGGTTTTCTCACACGAAGATATCGACAAAGTTCTTCTGATGGATTTATTTAAAATAAGTTCTCCGTCAAGAACTACAAAAATTATGAGCGATTATATTCAGAAATTTCTTAACGATTACTATATACCATATAGTGTTGATGATATAGGAAATATCTATTATTTAGATTATAAAGATGCTCCACTTCTTTCTTCTCACATCGACACCATTCAGAAAGCAAGTGATCTAAAAAAGATTGATAAGATTTCGTATTTTTCAGATAAAGAAAAGAACGATGTTATTGTAAAAGGTGAAGGAATTATTGGTGCTGATGACAAGTTTGGTGTTTATCTTTGCCTTAAGCTTCTAAAGCACTTTAATGGTAATGGAATTAAAAACATCAACTTTATTTTCTCTGTAGACGAGGAAATTGGTATTATTGGAGCTTATCACATAGGCAAAAACTTAGGTCAAAAAATAAAAGACAATTGTCTTTACGGCTTAGTTTTTGACAGATGGGGTTCTACCGACATTATCTGTTCACAAAATGATTACGGCACTCTTGCTTTTGAAGAAGCTCTAGAAGATATTTCAGATAAATATTCACTTGGTATGAATGGAGCTATAGGAGTTGCTTCTGATGCAAATTCATATAGAGATTATATTTCTTGTGCAAATGTTTGTGTAGGCTATTATAACCATCACACAGAAAAAGAATGGGGCTCTCTTAATGAGTTAGCTAAGGCATTTTTCTTCTCTGTAAAAACTATAGAAGAAGTTACTAATAAATTTGAAGCTGCAGAAAAAAGAGTATATGCCTACAACAACAAAAGCTACAATAAGTATAACTATAATTATTACAAAGATTATTATGGTAAAACTAAGAAAAGCAAAAGAGGAAGCTATACAGACTATGGCTATGGTCACGGTTATGATTATGATGATGTTTATTATGATGGAAAAGCAAAAGGTTTCAAATTCAAATCATCAACAAGCTATAATTATGAGCTAGAATTTGAAAGTTGTGAATGTAATGTATGTAATCAAGATTTTAGTGCAGAAGAAGAAGTTAATATTTATGAAACAGAAACTTACGGTTATGTTTGCGAAGATTGTCTAAAGAATATTTTGTTAGAATATTCTACTGCTCTTTCTTTAGGTCCAGCAAACGACTACATCTTTCAACCAATGCACAAGAGCATTAAAAACAAAAGCACTTTATCTAAAGAAGATGAAGAGTTTTTCAAAGATTTAGAAGGCGATTTAAATGAAAAAGATTTTTTCGAAGAGAGAGATGATGTGGAAAGTGCAATAGAAGAAATTTTGAAAGAGGAAAAATGATAGAACTTTGGGGAATATTAAAATTAATAATAGTAGTCGGGGCAGTAATTACACTAACTTACTTTATAGGGCTGTTTCCTTCTTCTGCTGTATTTTGGACTGCCATCGCAATAACTTTTCTCCATTTACTTTTCAAGGATAGGTTGTAGGTAAAGTTAATATAACAATTAACTTTAGGAGAAAAAAATAATGTCAGATTTATCAGATAACGCTTTGTCAACCTTCAACAGTGCGTCAAAAAGAACGGAAATTGCAATAGACGCATCCGTTGGAGCATCAAACAAGCTTTCTGTAGAACTTCCTAGTTCATTCGATGGCCAAAACAAAATTGAAAATAGCTTAGATATTAATCAAGACTTACAATCTAAAACAGATGTAACTATAGAATCCATTGCAACTTCAGTTGGCAAAAAAGATGTGCTACTATCTTCAGAGTTTGCTAAAAACGTGAAGCAAGATGTTTTAATAGATGCTACTGTAGGAAAAGTTTTGAAAGATAGTTTTTCTATTAATGGCGTAGGAATTTCTACAAGTAAAACTATTCAATAAAGTATGCTTAATAATTTAATTAATGATATTAGAACAATTTTATCATTGCGGAAAGATATAAGAGAAGACTCTAAAACGTGGATTCAATATCCACAGGATTTTAATAAATTAAAATCTGAGTATGATTATCCAGAAGCAAAGCAAAATTTTTTAATAAATTCTACTACTTCTGATAGTGTAGATAAAATTATAGTAAATTCATCAGTGTCTGAAGTTCCTTCGGAAATTGTTTATCCAGACACTAGCGATCCATTGTATTCAACGTTTATAGATAACGAAAGTAACAGAACGGCTATAGGGGCTTTTAAAATAGAAAGTCTTTATAAGTTAGATACTAATTTAGTTTTACCTTCAGAAAGGTATTTTTGGATAGCTTGTTATTGTTTGAACCTTGAAAAGATTAATGAGACCGGAGACGGTTTCTTGACAGCTATAGACATATGGAATACAATGGTTGCGAACACATCACAAATCCCTGATGTGGCAGGAGTCTGGGTAAAAAGAGCGATTTAAATATCGCTCTTTTTTTTTGCCATAAAAAAAACGGAACTCTTTCGAATTCCGTCAGGTTAAAAAATACTTACTTTTTTAATTAGCCAGTAATTTCAGAACCAACTTGTTGAGTATTGATGTATAGCTCAATGTTCTCAACTGTTCCAAAAGGAACTATCGTAACAATTCCCTTAAGAATATTTTGTTGTGCGAGTGCAGGATCTGGATCAAAGAAAACAGAGAACTTATCAATTCCACCATTTTGTCTTACTCTTTCAAGTATGTTGTTTAGCCTGTTTCTTGCTTCATTAACAGTAGCAGGAATATTTGGGTCAAACAAGATGGAGTCAAGAACAGTCTTCATTTGCTTCTTAAGACTATTAAGCATTCTTCTTACGCTAAGTCTATTCTTAGCAGAGAGAGTTCTCAAAGTTGTTTTTTGTCCGAAAACTATAAGACCTTTTCCAGAGAAGAATGTAATTGGGTTAACTGCATTCTGATCTCCATACAATTGATCTCTTACAGATTTAGAAGGATTAAATTGATAACCCCTTGCTGAAAGAATTCCTCTCTTCTCTCCAGCTGGAGCGAACCAAGGGCCAAAAGACTTGTCAACAAACAAGAATTTTTCAACCATAAAAACACTAGGTGGAACCCAAATAACCTCTCCAGTAGTAGGATGGGTGTCTTTGAGCCAAGGCCAGTATGTAGCTACGAATTCTGAATTAAGAGCTTGTGCTTCTCCCAATTGACCATTGTGCCACTTAATTACTTGATCTGAGGTATAACCAAATTCAGGGTCAGCAATATAGATAAAGTCTTGCTTATCTCCGTTCTCTGCAAGCTGAATAGCTGCATCAACAACGGCTGAGTTCTGAATTGCTGGAGTGGCAAGGTAATCAAAAGTAAACTCATCAGTGTTTCCAAGGTCTCCATTAGAAGATAGAGCAGTGATAAACAAAGAAGCTGGATTATCAATTATACCATCATTACCGCCAGAAAGCATATAGCTTCCATTGATAAGAATTTGGTCTCCACTGGCAAATCCAAGAATATCTTCTTCGCTATCTTCTACAACAATAAAAGTAGCAGTATCTATTGCCCAAGCTTCTTCTTCGCTATTCCAGTCAGGGAAAGAAATATAACTTGAACCACCGTTATCTGGATCTGCATTAATAACTCTAGCAAAGAAAGTAGCTGAGGTAGGGTCAAGAGAAACATTATCGAATTGCTCTACCTGAATGCCATAAGAGAATACTGAAATTCTATGAATAACGCTCTGATCAACTGCAGAAACTCTAGAATCTTTTACTACAGAAATGCTGTTTCCGTGAGTTCCGAATTGCTTAGCTTCAACGGTAACATTGAAACCAATTGATCCGATTTGATCGTTTGCTTTTTCTACAACAGCTGTTCCCAAAGAAACGGAACCTCCAATAAAGTAAACAGAAAATTCTTCATCGCCAATAGTAGGTTCATTAGATATAGCAACGGTTCTTCCAGCAAAAATTGTTCCTGTAGTTTCTATTACTACGTTTCCAGTAATACTATTTACATAGCTTCTTAAGTATGTAGAGTATGATACGTCATTTGCAAAGAAAGAATTTAAAGCTTCAGCAAAAGCAGTTCTTGTAACAGTGCTTCCAGCCGTTAGTCCCAAATCAGTTTCAAAATTGATTTGGATTGTTTCATCAAGAGTTCCATTCCAGTCGGTTACTGTTAAAGTAAAACCCTGATCGGCAACTATAGAAACGCTAGAAGTTGCAAAAATAATATTCAAAGAAGCGTAAGCAGAAGTTCCAGTAACTTCTTGCTGAGATAAAATATCTTCTTCAGACTTTAGAGCAGTTGCAGTATTTCCAACTCTCATAAATAAAATCTGTCCAGTTTGATTGAAGGCTCTTTTTACAGTAAGATAAGTCCATGGATCTTCTGCAGGTGCCTTACCGAAATTTGCTTCAAAGTCCTTAAGTCCAAAAACCTTTTTTGCTTTGAAAAATTCGCCTTTTGTAGAGAAGCCAACTATTGCGGGAATACTTGCAGTAGTAGTGTCTACATAAGCGGATAAATCATTTTCAAAAATGCTAATTGATGGAGATTTAGCCATTTTTTCCTCCGAAAAATTTAAGTTCAAAAAAATTCATTTTATTATATCTTTACCGAGAGGTTTTTTTAATATTTTAGACTTTTGAGGAGTTTTTACTACCTCTCACTTTTGTTATTCTTATAACACCCATCTTCTCTAAATTCCTTACTGTTTCATCTATTTCTGAGTTCTCAAGAAACATTTCTGTCATTAGAGTTCTTCCTGCAACTTTCAAAGGTGTTCCTGTTTTATTCTTTATTTTAAACGTCATATCCTTGCTCCATTAATTCAGTGTCTGTCTCATCATTTACGCCAAACTCAAGCGAAGCTTTTTCGATGAAACCACCATACTCTAAGTAGTCATAAGGAAGTATAGCTTTTGATATAGAAATTGTTCCGCCGTAACGAAACGCTACGTCTTGAACTGGTCCAGGTTCTAGATTTGTTTGATTTTCTATACTAGAAACTTCCACTTCAATAAAATGCCCTCTTACTTTTGCTACCCATTTTCTATTTTGATTTCCAGCTAGGTAAAGTTGAGTTGCGATAATATCTGCTTGTGTTTTTGTTTCTGTCCAAAAAACTACCTGATAGTTTAACTTAAAAGGTATAGGGTGCCTGTTCTGTCTTATATATCCTTCGTCTTTATTTATTTCATATTTTTTAACAAAACCAAGGCCGAGTTCATTTCTTAAAATTTCAGATGACGCTAAATTAAAACTAACAATTGGTCTAAATTGTTTTCTGTTTATTAGAGGAGCTATAACATTAACAAAAGCTCTTGGTGGGGTAGTATGAAAAACAGAAATGTTTTTCTCTTCTGGAACACCTTCAAAATAGCAGGTCTCTCTTAAAAAATTTCTTATCTCTTCTGTGTATTCTTTGAATAATGGGTAGTTAGGTCTTTTAGTCTTCATTATAACGCTCCATAGCCCTCTATTCTGACTGTTTGTATGTCTTCTCCAACCTTCTTTCTCAAAACCCCTCCATATAAGAAAACGTCAATAATAGATTGTTTATTATCTTCTATAAATTCATCATTTAATTCTATCTCAATTAAACCAGCATAAAAAGTTGCTGACTTAACATTTTCATTAGTAGAAATTTTTGCAACTATAACTTGTATCTTCTGTTCTGTAAGATACTCATAAGTTTCTGAGACAAAATCTGTGTATGCTTCAAATAGTTCATTCAAAATCTACTTCTCCATTTCTATGTAAGAAGTAACTCCGCTTCTATTTCTTGTATAGCTATTTGCAGAAAAACCAGGTAAAGAAGCTTGTCTAATATCAGCAGATTTACAGGTAACTTTATAAGTAGCATATTTCCAACCAAAATTTCCTTCTAAGTTACCTTCAACAGCTTCAAAAGCATCATTTTTTTCTGTTATAATTATATCGCCACTTTGAACAACGTCTGTTATGTTTTTATAAATATCATCTTTTATTTCTACTTCAGCTATTCTTTTTGTAATATTTACTTTAGAAAATATACCAATAAATTTTGAAGGGCAGTTTTCCCCTTCAAAGCTTGCTGTTACTCCAGATATAGTATTTAAATTATTTACTAACTTCTCTATAGTTCTAAAACTATTATATTCAACTTTTGCTATTTGCTCATCTATTTTATAAACGCTGAAACTTTGTCCATCTGCTTCTATTTCAAACTTTTCACTTCCAGAATAAGTTATAATAAGTTTTGTCTTTACTAATCCATTTTTAAGTTCAAAGTGCTTCTTAACCATTGTATCAAAGTTAAAATAAAATAATTGATTTCCTGAGCCTGCAACTAGTTCTTGTGAGAATAAATTAAGACCAAGAACACCTTGAAACTTTGGATCAAAATACATTGCATTTAATTCAAATGGCGGAAGGTAAATTCTTCCACCTCTCTCTTCCATATAAAGATCGTCTATTTGAGTTCTTTTTTTATCTAGTTTAAATATTAGAACTTTTATACCATTATTCTTTATATAAAAATCATTCATATAAGAAATATAGTCTTTGTTCGGACTAATTATTGGCATCTTTTTCCTCTACTAAATTCTTAGCATATTTTGATAAAGCTAGTTTTACTGTCTCTGCAGCTGCTTTAGCCTCTTTTATTCCAAGAACTTTTTTTATAAACATATAGGTTTCGTTCCCAGTGTTGCCAAAGTGAATAGGTGGCTCGTCAAACGCCTCAGATGATTTTACAACCACCAGTTTGTTAAGCTCTGGAGATTTTCTAAGACTTAGAGGAAGATCTTTTATTTGCTCTAAAGCTTCTTCTGCATTCTTATTTTCTATTGCTTTTACAACATCAGAGAATTTTTGGTCAAACTTTTTTTCTTCACTTTTTAATTGTTGATCTACTTTATCTACAACAGGATCTATATTCATTTTTCTTACTACTTTTTCTGCATCCTGTCTAGAAACATTTTTTCCGCTTCTCTTAAAGAATTTAACTACAGAAGAAACTGCATTACTTATTCCACCATCCCCAAACATTAGTCTTGCTCCAAATCCTACTATTAAAACATTTAAAGAGTATCCAAAAACAAGAGACATAACAGTAAATGGATCTTCATTTAATTGAATATCTATTTCTTCTTCTTCTTTTAAAAGTAAGTGCTCTGAGAAACTTTTCATTAATAACTCCTATTATTCAAAAAGCCAATCGTAAACCGAAGTGCTTTTTCTCATTTCTTCTACTATAGCGGTAATATCTTGCTTTCCTTCTTGAATTAGAGCATCGCCATTTAATCGTATCATACTTTCTCCGCCAGGAATTTCATTTCCAAAGGTAGATCGTATAGTTCCTAAAACAACCTTAGCATTAGCCAAAGCAAGTCTTCTTACATATATTTCGTTATTTATTTCACTAATAGAAAGAGGGCTTTTATATTTTATTGCTATATCAAGATTTGATGGTTCTGGATGAATAAAAATTCTTCTATTAATAAACTCAATTTTTGTTTCTTGATTTAATGCTATTCTTAAATCTTTTTGAGCCATCAAAGAAATATGATAGTCAGCGGCGTTAGCCATTATATTCTTTTGATGAAAAAATCTTTGAACATAGATATTATCCATAAGCTCATCTTGCAAAGCATAGTGACCAAGATGGAATTTTGGCTTTACGATTACATCAATTATATTTTCTTCCCCACCAACGATAGAAGGAATTTCGTAACCATCTTTAACGTTTCCATTAAGTCTAGTATATATCATTTCTTCCTTAAAGTTTCTCCACTTCTTAAATTCATAGATAGCTTCTCCAACGCAATTTAAAAGCTGATCGTCTGTTAATTCAACTGGAGTAACTGGATGACCAAGCTGAGTTCTAATGTAGTGATACACAGGTGAGAAATCCATAGGCTTGTCTATTATTTCTTTATCTTCGCCTCTATCCTCTACAGCAAATCCCCATACGAGAGGAAGAGCATTAGTGTTAGCCCCTGCGCTTACTGAGATAAAAGCTTCTTCGCCAGTGCTTTCTGTTTCTAGGAATAATCTATTATATCCATCAAACCTTGCTAATTTTAAATCGTCGATTTCAGCTGCATCAATAGCTTGAAGAATTTCTTCTCTAGTTACTGCTGTATCATCAATTGCTTCTGAAGATAAATCTACAACATAAGTTCCTGTGGAGGTAGTTATTGTAATTTCTTTATCTACTGATAAATCAGTAGTCGCATCTACTATTCTTGCTCCAAGAACTTTAGCTGTTGTGTCTTCGTCTCTAATATAATCAAACTCTATTGCATCTACCCAAGCATCTTTTAGGCCATCAGAGTCGAAATATATTCTAAACTTTACTTCTGCATCTTCTATAAAAATAAAATCATTTATATAAGATTCCAGATATTCTGGAGCAGAAGATTGCGAGAAAGATCCATCGGATTCTATCCAAGAATTTCCAAACCAAAAATAGTAGTCAGTATCTTTTTGAATTATGTATCTAGTATTTTCAGATGCTAATAGAGAAATGCCCATTATAGCTTCATTACTGAAACCAGAACCAAAATCAATTTCTATATAAGGTCTTGAAGTTGTGTATCTGGTAAGAGGATATTCTGAAACCTCATAGGATCTCATATTATCTATTTCGCTAAGAACAAGTAAATTATCAAATCTGTATTGATAAACTGGATCTGCTTTAAGCTTTAAATATAAATCTGAAAAATCACAGAAATAATTATCTAAAACAAAAAACCTTTTTAATCTACCATTAAGAAAGAAAATTAAACTTTCATCTTCTATATGAACTTCAAAGAAATCCCAGATATTGTGATGATTACTCCATTTAATGACATTTTCTTCAAAAACTATAGAAGAGGTAGAGCTATAAAGTCTTACTTTTATCCAGCCATCAGTTGTGTGAATAAACTCAAATTTTCTTGAGTTGTCTACTTCATTGGTAAAAGAAATAAGGGTTATATCTGTTGTTGGAGTATTATATAAAACTGCTTCCTCTAAACTAAGAACACTACCATCAATAGCATTTGTTGTTATAGCTACAGATACTCCCTCACCAACTAAAGAACCTCTAAAATAAAGCTTTGATAAAGTTGCATCTTCAGCTAAAGTTATTCTAGCTGACACAGAAGAAATAGCTGTAGCGATTTTTCCCCAAACTATATTTTGAGTATCTCCATCAGCTAAAGTAACTGTAAATGTCCCTAGAAGTTCTTCTGCTACTATTATTGTTATTTCATAGTCACCAGCAGAGTTTGCGTCAATTACTATACTAGCATTTTTTAAATATTGTTGTCCGTAACCATTAGAATACCAAGGTCTAAGATAGAACTTTAGGGTTGGCTTTTTTAAGTTGACAAAATTATTTTTATTATATAAAATTTCATCAGAGAGAACTAAATGTTTCCCGCCTAAAGACATTGGAGTAGCGTCTAAATTCTCTAATAGAGAGACAGAGCCACCTGTTGCTGTTTTTGTTCCAGAGAAATAATCAAGATCAAATGTCTGATCAAAAGATGCGTATGCTACGATGTTATCAACATACTCTTTTAGCGAAACTTTATCGTTCTTATGAACGAACAAACTTTCATCGCTGTATGTTATATTTCTAAAAATTTCCTTCATTGGATTTCCTTCTTTAAGTAAATCTTACTATTTTTAACTTTACCAACAAGAACACTCAAAAATTTTTATTGATAAGAAAAATTTTTTCTTTTATAATGAATAATAAAATCATCTTAGGGAGCTTAAATGTTATTTGATAAAATCTATGATTTACTCGAACTTGAAGAAAAAGAAATATATATTGAAAGAACAAAGAAGCCTTACATTAATTCAAAAGAACTGCAAGAAGAGATAGGTTCTTTAATAGAAAAAGTAAAGACTATTGATACAAAAGGCTTGCCTCGTTCTCTTTTTATAGAGGGGCCAACAGGAAACGGAAAAACAGAAATAGTTAAAAATATAGCAATTGAGCTAGGTTGTAAATTTCACTCATTAGAAATACAAAAAGTTCCAATTGAAAGTGTTATAGGATTTCCTTATTTGTCCGGTAAGGAGGGAGACAGCGATAGAAAAACTCTTCTAACTTCTCCTACAAATCTACCACCTAGTGATAGTCAAGATGTATGGGTTTTATTTTTAGATGAATTTAACAAAGCAGACACAGAAGAACAAGCTTCTTTTATGAACCTAATTCTTAACGGAGAAATAGGTGGTTCATCTTTTTATGATGAAAAAATTTCTAAGTCAATAAAATATAAACTACCTGCTAGAACTGTAGTAATTGGTGCTGGTAATCCTAGAGAACAAAAAAATGTTTCTTCTCTAAATTCTGTTAACGATAGAGATATTGCGACTGATGAACGATGGCATAGAAGAGTATATTATAAATACGACGCAGAGAGTTGGCTAGAAAATTTTGCGGCTAAAGAATTTAAGTTTGAAGAAGAAATTCTTCCGCTAAGAATAATTCCTATTATTATTCAATATATTTATCAACAATATATTGAGAATGGTCCAGAGTATCCTTTTTTAATTCCAAAGAAGAACTCTGATAATTCAGAGGAAGCAGGTTCAACTTTCTCTCCGAGAGCTTGGACACTAGCCTCTGATGCTATTCTAGAAGATGCTTATTTACACTTTAAGAATATTGGGTTAAATAATATTTCTTTCCAAGAATGGTTCTATAAACCTGAAACTCAAATAAAGTTCTTACAAAGAAATGTATTTGAGTTTGGTTTCTTAGGTAACGAAATAATTGATAGTATAATTGCTAACTACATAGCTTTTCTTAACTCAATGATACCAGTAGAAGATCTTCTTTATTATCCAGAAAACTACAAAGAGAAACTTCAAAAAACCTCTAATAACAGAGGTAGCGTTGTTAGTCTATTGAAAAGCATATTGCATTTTATTCTTAAGGTAGAGGACGAAGTAATTCTACAAGACTATCCATCTTCTATAGCAAAAATTATAGGTATGCTAAATTGTTCACAAGAAGATTTATCAATGTTTGTTTTTGATATGTATAAAAATTTACACAAACAAAACATATCATATATTCACACAAGGCTAGTTGCACTTAATCAAGTTTATAGAAAAGTTTCTGGTTTAATTCTTAACGTCAATAGCGGAGATTTAGACAGTGCGTTAGAAGTAATGAGAGGTAAAAAGAATTGACGATAACTTTTATAACAATAAATTTATTAATTATTATAACTTATGCTTTCCATAATATATATGAAACAAATGTTATAATTAATTACTCTTTTTTAATCTCTCAAATTATCTTTCTCTTTTATATAGTATTTTGCTTATCAATAATACTGAATGAAAAAATTTTAAACACAGGAGATCCTAACGACATATCAAATAGAAAAGTCGCAAGAGGGATGGACAGCAAGTTCAGATTTTTTATGTCAGAGGCTTTTAGCTTCACCATAAATATTGATGGAAGTTTAATAGTTTTATTTCTTGCTTTCTTCATAACTTTTAATTATGCAATATTATTTTTTGCATTACTTACTTTGTATTTGCTTCTTAACGCAGACAACTATTTGATTAGATTTAACGATGCTTATTCTAATATCTTAAAAATGCAATTGCTAGATGATGAGAAGAGAGTGGAGATACTTCAAATAATTTTGGATTCTAAAGACAACATAAAGAACTTAGATAAGCTTGATGGATATGAAACTGAATTGATAATAGAAGTGAAGGATAAAATTTTAAGTAGAAAAAGGAAGAAATGAGAAAAATAAAATTTGGCAATCATATACAAGATTATGGTTATTTTATAGTTCCAAACCTACTAATAGATAAAAGAAATAATTTAGGAATAGACGATGGAGAGCTTAGCTTTCTACTTATAATTTCTCGCTTCTCATCTGGCTGGACATTAAGAGACGAACAAATAGATGCTCAAACTTCCTCAAGAACTATGCAAAGAAGAAGAAAGTCTTTAAAAGAAAAAGGCCTTATCGACTTCTATGAAAGAAAAGTAAAGACAGAAAAAGGTTGGGTTAATTATGGAATAGTCTATGATTTAACTCCTCTAGAAAATAAATTAAATGAATTATACAACAACGAAATAAATAAAAAGAAAGAAGAAAATCCTGAATATGCTATAGAAGAAATACTTACTTTCTATAAAGAAAAACTAGATTTATTTATTAAGAATTGCCCTATATCAATAAGAGAAAAAATAGAAGAGCCATGGATAAATATGAAAGAGTGGTATAATCTAAAATCTGATTATGACAATCTCTTAGAGCTTAGTGAAGATGTTTTAGATATAGTAAGGATATCAATAAGCAAAATTGATCTATATCTTCTTTATCATTTCTCTGTTGAGAACCCAAAACAAATAGTTCCACGCTTAAGTTTGTTTCTTAAGAACCCAAAATACTTTTACGACTTAGTGAATTTCAAAACCAAATAATTTCTATTGATTAAAAAAAATTAAAGAGCTATAATAAATTATGAAAAAAGTAGATATACCCATTTTCTTTTACAATCTTGCTTTATATTTATATTCAAGAGAACCACTTGTTTCTGTATTTCTTTTGAATGTTAATTATATAATTGACGAAGATGGTGAATACTTAAAAGATGGTGTGGTTGGCGTTATAAGTAGAAGCGATAAAACTTATTTTATATTCAAATCAAAAATATTTTTTATATATTCTAAAGAGGAGCTTTTCTTTATAGTTCTTCACGAAGCAGAACATGTATTCAAAAAGCATATAGAGATAAATAAAAAGATTTTTAACGAAAATCCTTTAGTAGCTAATGTGGCAGAAGATTGTGTTATTAATTCAGAGCTTAAAAAGATTAGCTATAATGGACTTCAACCTAAATTCCCCTATGGGGTATTCTTTGTTCCTACTACTTATAAAATAGAAAATAGACAACAAGAAAAGCTTGGCTATTCTTCCCAAGATATTTTCCATTGGCTAACTAATAAGAATAAAGAGTTTAACAATTCTATATCAGAAAAATCTAATATGTCATTCAACTTTAATTTTGAAGTTCAAGAAAGAGAAGGTAAATTTCCAGATTTCTTTCAAGCTACTATAAAGAATGGTTCTCTTGTAATTAAGAAGCCAAATGGTAAAGAGGTCTATAATAATATAGAAGACTTTGACAAGAATTATATTATGTATTTAAATCCAAATGATTTAAGAATTGGAATAGAACATAAGTGGCTTAAAAGCGGGTATTTTAAAGAAAAGCATTTTATAGATGAAGAAGAAGATGAATTCTTTAAAACTAATGAAACAAACAATGATAAAAAAATATCTGCAAAAAGAATGGTTGAAAACGCAGAAGAGCTTTCTTCAACTAATGGTAAATCTGGAAAATCACAATACCTTTTAACTGTTAAGCAAAAAGTAAATAGCTTAGGAATAGATTGGAGAAAAGAATTAAATAAAAATATTAATATATTTATTTCAAAAAACAAAAGCACTAAGAAAATTATTCAATCATATTTCTCTTGGATAAAAAATCCAAGAAGCTATTATGGAATAATGTCTAAAGGGGATAAGTTAGAGAAAATTAAAAACTCTCCAACTATTTTTGTAGGAATTGATACAAGTGCTACCATAGCCTGTGAACAAGAGTTTCTATCATCTATTTTTAGTGAATTAAAAAGAATTCACGATCTGCTCTCCTTTAACCTTAAAGGAAGAGTTATAGTCTTTCAGTGGGCAGAAAAAGTATTAGATATACCAAGAGAGTTTTCTAACGATATAGAAATAATAGGTGGTGGTGGGACTAATCCAGATTGCTTCTTAAGTATTTTTAAAAAAGAAAGAGATAGTTATCATGTAGAATATGTTTCTAAAGAAAAGAAAGTTCAAAGATATTACTTTGAAAAAGAAACTCCGCCTTTAGTAATTCTTATAACTGATGGAATATTTAAAAAATCTAGCTTAAGTAACATTGGAATATATGAAGAACATAAAGAGAACTTGATAATAGTTTCTAAAAATAAAAATAGCATAAGGGGAGATTTAAGATGTATAATAATATAGAAGAAGAGTATAGAAAAATTTCCGAAAAAGAAAGATTAGTTATGCTTATTGATGCTTATGAAAATATGAACCAAAAAGATCTCATTTTAATTAATGAGATAGAACAAAGAATGCAAGAGAGAAAAAGAAGAATAGAAGATTATAAAAATAAATCAATGTTGCTTCCAGATGACTTTTATTAAGCAATAAAAAAGGCGGCTAATTAGCCGCCTTTTTTATTTTATGACTTTAGTCAATTAAACCCATCGAAGTCCATGGTCTCCGGTATAAGGAGTAGAACCACCCATGTATTCAACACCGTCAAGAGTAAGACCAGCATAGAACCATTCACCACGCTCAAAACTATCTACAGCATATCGAGAGAAAAATCCTCTGATGCTATCGAAGTTTTCAGGATTGGTTACTACAGAACTCATCCAGCTGTGGTAAGGAGCATAAACAACACCAGCACCATAGTTAGAGTTAGTAGTCTTAAGACCAAGGGTAACAAGTTCTCTGTCCTTCTTGTTAGGATCAACATACATTTGGATTCCAGAAAGATTACCAAATTCTTGGATCTTCAAGCTAGAACCAGCGATTTCACCTTCGAAGCCAGGAAGCATCTTAAGAAGAGCACCAACTTGGGGAGAAATAACTGCCCAGTTTGCACCACCTTGTCGGTTGAAAACAGTCATCTCGGCTTGGAGTTGGAAAATCAACTGAGCAAGTCTTCGATGTCGGTCAAGGTAGTTACCTTGAATTCCCTTAACTTGATCGAAAGTAACTCCAAGAGTTCCAGAAGCATCATCCAAAGGAGTAACACCAGCAGTTGTTGGATCAGAAGCTACTTGAACAGCATTTCTTGTTTCACCGAACTGAACAGCAAAAGAAAGTTCAGGTTGAATAAGATCTTCGATAAAGTCGATGATCTCTCGGTCTACTTCATAATTCATTTCAGTAGAAGCAATCTTTACAAGTTCGCCTTCTACGTCGATCTTATGATAAGCCTGCATATCTTGTTCAGCTTCTGCAGTCCATCTTACCTTAAGCTTTCGCTCATGGGTTTCGATAGTCTTAGAACCAATTGTGAACTCGAGTTCAGGAATATACTTAGAACCTTCAAGAGTATAGAGCCAGTAAACAACAACTTGCTTTGCATCAAGAGAAGCAAATTCTCCAGTAGCTTGAGGGAGAACGATAGCAAGATTAGTAGTTACAGCTGAATAAGTTGTAGCTTCTTCAAGAGCTCTATTTCTTACGCCTCGGTAGTAAACTTCTACTCTCTTAGTAATGCCTGCAGCAAAAGTAGCTACAGCAGCGTCATCAGCAAAAACTTGAACTCCGTAATCTTTGAAGAATGCAAGAGGGCCATCAGCTGCAGAAGTAAGGTTAACAGTAGTAGTTCCACCAGCTGCTAGATTAGGTGCTCCAGCAAAGAACTTCTCAGAAGTATATCGTCTTGGAAGAACGCCATTACCTTCAAAGCTATATGGGTGTCCGGTGAAAGACTTTCCACCAGTTCCGTCCTTAGCATTAGAATACTTATAGTCAATATGGTAAGCAATACCAGTTCTTGCTTGAATAGGCTGAACTGAAACAAGCTTATTTGCAATAAGATCAGGCATAACCCGTCTAATCATTGGGAAGATAACTCTAGGAATAACAGTAGAATTTCCGAAGGTGCTATCTATAGTGTTAGGAGCTTCATTAAGTTCTTCGTCTTCGTTGAGTTGCTTTTCGAGCCAACCTTCAGGAAGTTGTCCCTTTTCAATCATAATCTTATAAGAAGAATCCAAAACCATTGCGGTATTTAGTCTTTCTTCCTTTCCATCAATGCCTTCAAGGAGCCACTCCCATTTATTTAAAAGTTGCTCTGTTTCTTGAAGGTATCGTTCCTTATTGGATGCCATTTTTTCCTCCATAAATCAAATTTATATTTTTATCTTTACTATATTTTAAAAATGTCAATTTAGATTAAATCCTTAATACCTCTAAGTGCTTTAGAGCCTTTCTTTTGTGCTTTTTCTACGCTTTCGCCTAAAAGTTCGCCATCAGTGTAATCTTCGGATTCTTCTTTCTTGTCATCTTTCTTCTTTTCATCGTCCTCATCTTCATCATCTTCTTCTTCATCATCCTCATCTTCATCATCTTCGTCGTCGTCATCATCTTCGTCGTCGTCATCATCTTCATCATCTTCGCCCTCTTCTTCTTCTTCTTCATCATCCTCGTCTTTTCCAGCTTCGCTTAAGTTTTCAAGTTGCTCTACGATATTATAGAACTGCTCGGTAACTTCTTCAGCATTGCCTTCTTCGATCATAGAAAGAATAAAGTCTTGAACTTTTCCTGAGTATGGTGCGATAAGCATTGCAAGTTGCTTTGCGCCCTCTTCAAGTTCAATTTCTTTCTTGAGATATTCATTTTCTTCTTTAAGAACAAGAAGTTCTTGAGAATAAGAGTTTGCAACGTATTCTTCATTAAGCAAAGGTGCAACCTTTTCCTTGATTTCTTCAAGAATTTGAAGTGCTGGATTGGTTTGAATTGTCTCAGCTAGAACTTCAGCTTTTACGTGCTTTCTCATTTCTTCAAGAGCATTGATAAACTTTTCAGTAAAGTCTTCTTTTAAAGAAGCTTTGTATTCGTCTGCTTCTTTTTCGAGTTGCTCTCTAATTGCAGCTTTTTCGGCTTCAACGTCTTCAGATAACTGAACATACATTTCTTCCTTCCAAGCTGTAAGAGACTCTCTAATTACCTCTGCTTGCTCATCGGTAATTTCGATGTCTTCGAAATTCTTCATTATTTTCCTCCATTGTTAGAAATTTCATAATATAGTTTATCTTTTCAAAACTTATAAATTAGCGTTTAAAAGCTATAAAACATCTATTTCATTTATGTAATGCTATTTTATCAATCTATATATGATAGTAAAAAAGCGAAGCAATCTATGCTTCGCTTTTTTTATTGAAGTTTTCGACTTCCGTGTGGTAAAAAATGTCTATAGACATTTTTATTTTTTCTTAGAAATATCCTGATGATTTTTTTTAACTTTCTTATCAAGATCATCCATTAAAACAGAAATCTTTTGAACAAGCTCTGTTTCTTCTTTGTTAATAAGCTTACTATAAAAAATATCTTTTAAATTTTTTCTAATAGAACCTATCTTCATTTTTACATCAAACAAAACAATATCGTCTCTTAATTCTTCATTAAGAGACAATTCTTTTATTCTTTTCTTTTGGTTCATTTTATTTAAAAAACATCCTTTACAACATCTGTTAAGGTTTTCTTTTTAAACTGTTCAATCGCATAAAGATCTTCTACGCTTTCAGCAAAGAAGTTAGGTCTGCCATCGTCACCAGCAGATGGCTCAAAAACTATATCAATAGCTTTTAAATTCAAACCAGAGCTTACTTCCACAAGACCTTCACCTAAAGGACCTCTATATGGGGTTACTTTTCCCAGAGCCCTAGTAGAAACTCCTAGATGAACACCTTCATTAATAAGCTGCTTTAAAATTCTTCCATGAGGTGTATCAAGAACTTCCATTTCGGCAACTACCGCTCCATCTTCCATCATATCTATTTTCGTAATCTTATGAGAAATTCTTTCAACATTAATCTTGGGAGACGAGTTTCCAGTAAGAAAAGCTTTTCCATTTTGCTTCATGTAAAAATTTCCATTAGGAACTGTTATACAATAAATATTGCCATCGTGGTCTATTTCTTCTATAGAAAGATTTCTCTCGTCTAAATAAATTCCCTTAGTTGTGGAAAAATTTAATTGATAAAGAATTCTCTTGTTTTCTGCTTCAATAAGATGATCAGCAAACATATAATCTTCGGTAGTATCATGCTCTGTCCAATTTCCACTTCCACCAGTTTTAATAAGAATTTCGTGTAGGTCTTCTATCAATTTTTTAGAAACAGAAAAAACATTTACTTTGTTTCCACCGTTCATTCCTCTTTGATCTCTACCATCACCTTTAACAAACCACTCAAGAAGCTCTTCTAGATATTGTTCATCGTATTCCTTAAGCTCTGCTGGTATATATTTAGTATAACAGTTGCCTAGAGGAGCAAGAAATCTTTTTAGCCTTGGCTCTAAAAAAGAGAAGGTTATTCCTACAGAATTTTCTCTTTTTCTAGAATTCTCCGAGAACTCAAAACCAAGCCTAGAAAGAAGTTCTCTTATTTCATCGGCAACCAATCCCTCATTTTGAGATATATAAACCCTATTGTTTTCATCTCTAGTGTGAGAAATGTTACCTTCACTTAGATAAATTCCCATAAAGGCAAAAAAGTCTTTAGCGTTTAAAATTAAATCCTTTGAAATTTTTTCTAAGTTTTTAAAGCTTCCATTAAGCTCTTCTTGAGGAACGGCTGGTATGGTCACAGTTTCTTTTCCGTTACCGATCCACTTGCCGATTTTTAAAATCTTATGCTTATTATATTTTGTTCTATTATCATAAATTTCTTTTAAAGTCACTACTTCTCTTTTTCCATATCTATTTTCAAGATAAAATCTATGAGCGCCTGTAAAAGCGGAATCTATATTTCTTCCTTTTACTTCATAGGCTTTTCCTTTAAAAGGCTCGTTTATTATACCTTCTATTTTTTGATACTCTATAACATTATCTTCATTAAAAGTTGCTACTTCATCTTCAGAATTAATATCAACAAACTCTTTCCAGCCATCTTTAGTTAGTATTTGATATTTTGGAGAAATTAGACAAGGATGGTCTAATTCTCCTACAAACCCACCTTTTAAAGCGGCGTTTCTTACTCCTTCTACAGCTTCCTTAAGAATTCCTCTTGGGTAAATTCTTTTATTCTTATTTGGAACATCGGCTCTAGAAACAACGCCTACTATTCTATATTTCTTATCTTCTGTTCCCTCATTTATAATTTGAAAATCAAGAGGTTGATATTCAGAAAGAAACATTACTTGTTCGTTCATTTTTTTCTCCGTTACTTATCTAAAGATGTTATTGCTTTATAAGCAATAAACCATTCTTCAGTATTTTCGAAAGAAGTGTTTTTGTAGATTTCCTCAAAAAGATTTTTTACAAATCCTTTCTTTGAATTTTTATCGACTATATAGCCTTCAAACAAAGAAACTCCTTCTTCATATTCTTTCATTTCGACCATAGAAGATCTTGTTCTTCTAATGGCATTAACGGCAGCTCTTCTAGCTGCAACACTTCCTACGGTAGCTCCCATAGCTCCAGCATCCAAAGAGCTTTCTGCGCCAGATCTTGCGGCAGCAAAAGCTTGTCTAGAGGCTTCTCTTGTTGCAACACTTCCAATTGCTCTATCTGCTCCAGCGTCAAGCATAGAAAGCTGAGAAGAAGAAAACTCTACTTCTGGAGCGACATTTGGATTTTGTTTTATAAATTGAAAAGCTTTTTCTAATCTTTGTGTAACAACATTTCTTGCTCCACTTAGAAGTTTAGAAGCTTCAGCTGTAGCTGTTGCAACGGCTGGACTTAATCCTCCAGCAGAAACTATAAAACCATATAGATTAAAAATAGAGAATGCAGTTAAAGCACCAAGACCGACTGATAAAATTGCCTTTCTTACTGTTTCTTTGTTTACCATAGAGACTAAATCAGAGTAGTTTTTCTTTAATCCAGCAAATTCTTCTTTTACTTTTTTCTTATCTGAGCCTCTAGCTGCTTTATATTTGTTTTCAAGAACCTCAAAATCTTTTGCTGCTTCTTTCATTTTTGTGGAAAGTTTTTGGAGTTCTTCTCTATAAACAGGGTTTTTGGCTTTATTAGATTTTTTATCCATCTTGAACGCTAGCTTAGTTAGTCTTTTACTATTTTTGAAAAATACTAAACCCTCTTCGAGTTGTATATCATCATTATAGTTTTGATAACCGAGATAATTCTCGGCTATCAATTCTTCTACTCCGCTGTTAGTTCTAATAGATTTTATTAGACTTACCATGTTTTTTTCCTTTTATTTGTTCGTCATATGAGAACGAACTCTTTCTCCAAAACTCTTAAAATCTTTAGAATTTTTGAAAGCCTCAACTTTTCCTTTTACTTCAGAATAAGCCTTTTGTCTTTCAGAAGCATATTTCTGCTCTTTTCTTTCTTTAGACGCATTTTGAGCAGATTCAACCTTCTTCTTAGAAGTTGTTTCTCCGCCTTTCTTTGCCATATCCTTCAAAAGGGGAAGTTTTTGTTTCATTCTCATTATCTTCAACTTAAAAAAGTTTAGACGTTGCTTTCTAGCAGCTTTATCGTCTGGAAAATTTTTCGCAGTAGGCTTTGACTTATATTCTTTCTCTGCATCTTCTACAGCATCAAAAAGATCTTTGATCTGATTAGCAAAATTACCTTTTAAGTTTTCAGGATGATCCATGAATTCATCAAAATTTTTCTTATATCCCTTTACCATACTTACAAGGGAAAGAAATTCCTGCTCTTTTTGTGAAAGCTCTTTTTCGGCAATAACTCCTTCTTGGAGATATTTATCTTGAGTTCTCATTCTAGGTTCTCCTTAGAGCGTAATAAGAGAAACTGCTTCTCTTACCGCAAATACGTCTGTGTAATTTTGTTCAGCGCTTTCTTCGAGCTTCTTTATAACTGCTTCAATCTTATCTGAGAGTTTTTCGTCTTCGCACTCATCAGCAATCTTCTCAAGTTCTTGCTTAAGTTTTCTTATTTGATCTGGAGTAAGGCTTGCTGGCTTATCGTCTTCTTTATCGTCGCCAGTTTCTCCTGCATCAGCAAGTGCTTCTTCTGCTTCTTCAAGAATTAAATCAAAAGTACCATCTTTAAGTTTAGCAGTAAAACCTTCTGTGATTTGCTTAGCAGAAGTCTTAAGCTTTCCATCAAACAAAATTGTCTTTGCGATAATTTCTTTCTTCTCAGAACCATCCAAAAGAGCAAATTCAGGAAACTGTGAAATTGCTTCTGCAAACAAGCTTGTTCCTTCCTCAACATCATCAACGAAAGCAGAAGAAGCTTCTACGATAGCCTTTCTGAATTTCTCTACTTTCCAAAGATCTTGTGCTCTTTCAAATTTGTTTTCGGTAACTTTCTTAACTTTTTCAGATTCAAGTAAAGAAACAGAAACGGAATCTTTGTTCCAGTTAAGGTGCTTAATTTCAGTCATTGGTTTATCGTCCAATCTGTTCTGATAAGAAACAAACCAGTCTTCTTCCATAAGTCCTTCAATATCTACCTTCTCGCTTTCTACAATTGAACTATAATCAATTATGTTAGAAAAATCTTTCTTAGACATAGCTTTGCTAATAAGTTCAGAAACATAATAGTCTTGCTTATAGTAAGAAGAATAAGCTTCTGCAAGCTTCATAACATCTTCATCGTCTTCATCAAAGAAGTTGTAAACAGCTTCTGATAAAAGATTTTTTTCTTTAACGATTTCAATCTTTTCGAAGTTCTTAAAAGTTACTTGAAGATTATCTTCATTAACTTGAAAATCCGAGACATAAAAATTGCCTTCTTCGTGATCGAAAAGAATAGCACTATTGTCTTCAAACATAGAAACAAAACTTGCGTTATCTGTTTCGTTAACTAATTTCTCAAGAATTTTCTGCTTATTCTCGTTATTAAGAATATTTGCATACTCAAGCTGAGCTACAGTCATTTTATTCATCATTATCTCCTTGTAAAAACTTATTTAAGTTTCTATAAATTCTTTTTATTTTGCCTTCTATAATATCTAATTTTCCAAAATGTATAAATTTTAAGTTTTCTGTAGAATACTGTTTTTTAGCTATTTCTTCATTTATACTTTTGTTTACAAATATGCCAGAACCATCTGGTAAAACTTCAACAACCTCTAATAAATCACCCTTCTTTGGATTTTTAAACCATCCAGAGAAGGGTGAACTTTCTTTTATAAACTCTTGTTTTGTTTTTCGGGAACAGGCTAGGGGTTTAGTAGCGAAAACACTTTCCTCTACTAAGATGTTCCTTTCTTCTTTTGGAACTTCTTCTTTTGGGAATACGGTATTAATTGTTTCAAAGAACTGTCCTACTTCTAGATCAATAAGAAAATCTTTCTTGACTTCTTCTAGAAGGGCTTTTAGCATCATTTTTTTTCTTGACATATTTAACTTTCCAACGTTAAAATCTTTTAACTTATCTCCTCAGAAAGTGGTATTATTTTTTTATCTGAGCCATCCAAAGAAACTTCTCCTTCTTTAAGATATACACTTACATATCTTTTTTCCAGATCAATTCCACCTAATTCATTTAGTATTTTCATTCTATTAAAGCCTTCAGTTTTCTTGCTTGTAACTCTTGGCTTTCTTAATTCTTCAAATGCACTTTCAAAAATATTCATCATTTCAGATGGCTTTTCTCTTTCTTTTATATATCTAATAAGATCAAAAAAGGATTCCTTATTTTCTTCAAGCAAGAATTTTCTTCCATAAAGATTATACATAACTGAAGCCGTTAATTGTTCTGGCTCTGGGGCTGCTCCAACATTTACTTCAGCTGGAACCTCTCCACCTTCTGGCGGAACTCCTGTATCAGCTGGAACTTCTCCACCTTCTGGTGGAACCCCTGCATCGCCAGCCATTCCCATATCTGCTCCACCTAATCCCATGTCAGCGCCAGCCATTCCCATATCCGCACCGCCAGCTCCCATTTGTTGTTGCATCTTTTCTTGATCTTCTAGTTTCTTAAACATCATTATATCAGATATTTCTTTATCATTAAACTTCAAAAATTTCTTAAGTATCCATTGGGTTGGGAATACTTGAACGTTTAGCAAATTGCTAAGCATACTCATTTTCTGGTTTATGATTTCTATTTCCATAACCTCTTTTGCTTGTGATGGATTTTTAAGTTCAAGCTTATAATCAATTAAATCTTCTTCTTTAAATCCTCTAAACACAAGCTCTAAAGTAGCCAATTTATTAAGGCCTTTCTTTATTTGTGATTGTATTCTTTCTATAAATCTTGCAAATCTAGAGTCTATTTGAGAAAGAGATTGATTTCTAGAAGCAACATCGTCAATAAAGCTAATTGGAATATTAATACTTCTTAATAGTTTCTCTGCAAAATATTTAACATCATCCATATTTGCGAATGCTTGTCCAGATTGCAAAGTTTCTATTCTTGATGAAGCTCCGCCTTCTTTTACTGGAATAAATATATCTGAAGTTATAGATGTAACGTTTTGAACTTTAGAATACTTTCCATTAAGATCCATAGTATTTTTAGATCTATAACTATTCTTCATATTCTGCAGAAACTTTTTTGCTTCTACTGGATTTAGATTACCTACGTCTATATAAAAAACTCTCTTCTCAGGAGATCTACTTATTCTATAAACAAGCATCATGTCTTCAATTAAAGAAAGTCTTCTAAATGTTCTTTTACCGCTTTCAAACAAAGATCTTCCATATGGCTTTAATTTTTTATCTTCCAAAACTTTAAAGTGAAGAACTTGCCAAGGCATAAGTTTATATTCTGCTATTGTTTTTTCTTTTTGGCTTGCTGGACCTTCAACTGGAACTGTGTATTTAAAATACAATAGCTTATCATTTCTTTCTATTCTATCTACTCTCAAAGGATCAAGCCACTTTAGTTTCATTATCTTCTTTGGATTTTTATAGTTGTCTGGAACTACTTCGTAAAAGCCATCGCCTTTTTTACAAGTTTCATAAACTATAGACCATATCTCGTTATTAAGATCAAGGGTATCATAAAAAAGTTCATCTAAAATTTCTTTCTTTTTTTCATCATCAGTTAATATTTTTATTACCTGTGCGTCATCATTTTTTTGAGTAGAATCGTCTGCTATAATTTCAAGACCTCTATGAAGATATTCATTTTGGTCCATTAAATCATAAACTACATAATTTTCTTTTCTATCTTCATAGTCTTCATTTGTTGCTTTTTCGCTATCAAAAAAACCAAAACCATTTGTAACTTCAGAGAAGTCAGTGTTATATTGAGCTTCTAATTGTTTTAACTCTTTAGAAGTAACATCAGAAATTATATCGAAATTTTTTGTAGCACCAGCAATCTTATCTTGAATATTGATACTTTGTTTTTGGCTCTCTTCTGTATAATTACTATAGAAAACCTCTTTTCCATTCACAAGCATAGTATGTTTTATCCTTTTTTGGAAAGTTCTGTAACGTATTCATAAAGAGAACCGCTATACTTATCTTTATTTTTCATTTCTCTAATTTTGTTGATAATTCTAGAACTGTTCTTATCGCTTCCATTTATTTTATCAAACATCAAACGAGAGAAGTCATACTCTTTTCCTTCAAATATGACGTTTATATATATACCGTCTATACTTTGAAATTTTATTTGTTCTTCAACTTTCTCTTCTTGTTTCCTCGACATTTTATCATATAGAGTTTCTTTATTAGCAACTCTTCCGGTGTTTTGCGTAAGAGCTATTTCTCCGGTAGCCTTTCCTTTTGTTTTTAACTTCTTTCTTCTTCTAGTTTTATTAAAACTATTGTTTTCAATCTTCTTGTCTAATTCAAGAGCTGGGTCTTCTATATCATTAAGCTTCTCAAATATTTGCCTATTAGTCATTTTTTTCTCCTAACCAGAAATAAGCCAATTGTATGCATCGGCCATTTCTTTTGTAAAACCTTCATCGTCTGTATCATTGTCGCTAGTTATTAAACCAAACATTCCTTTTTCTACTTCTTCGTTTTTAGAATTTTCATAAGACAAAACTTTTCCATCTTCTGCTATAAGAAAAGATTGTCCAGAATTTACTGCTCTATGCCTATTATAAAGGGATAAAGCTAGCGATATAAGTAAGTCGTCGTTTGCTCCATCTACGTGAATAGGTCTACCGCCAGATCCATAGATCCATGTAGTCATTTCATTATATGTTCTGCTACTATAAATTTTTATAGTGGAAAAAAGTTCTTCTACTTTTATCCAATCTATAAGAGTATTTGTAATAAGAAGTCTTGATGCTTGGGTTGTAGTCCAACCAGTAGCAATAGTTTCTCCCTTCTTATTCTTCTTAAACTCTTTGTATAAGTTTCCATAGGGGTCATATTCATCGTAATAGAGTTTAGTAAATACTGCCTCACCAACTCCGTTACTTTCTATTACACAATATGCCTCATTATAATATCTTGCCACATCTTTAATAAGTGCAGAGAATGCTGGAGTAGAAATAAGGTTTTTGTATTCGCAAACCTGTTCATAATCTTCTACATCAAATACTTGGAAAGAAGAATAGTCGTTAGAAGTTCCCTTAGCGATATCACAGTTGTGCGTGGTTATTCCCTTAGATAAGAAAGAGTGATCTTCTGTCTCAAAATTATAAACAAATCCAGAGTATTTATATTCTTTTATGTCTTTTATTTTAAAATATATAAATTTCCTATCCTCTGAGAAAAAACAATCCCTTATTCTTCTTCTGGTTTTTACATTGTAATTTTCATTAACGTCTTTTCCTAAATCCTTCAACAACCTAAAAGATTCTCCTCCATTTAAGTTAAGGTGGTATGTTTCTTTTGTTTTATAAATTTTTCCATCTGGAAAAATAGTTTCTCCGGCTTTCCTTAAAAGACCCATGGAAGAAATATAACCTAAAGAAAAAAGAATATCTTGAAAATCTTCTAAAAGTTTTTGCGATATAGAAACAAAGCTTGTTGTATATAGTTCTCTGCTTGCTGGCTTAAAATAACAACCATCTCCAACAAGATAACCTTCTACTAATTTAAGTTTAAACTTATTTGGAATATATTTTACCCACTCTGCAATTTTTTTTCCATCTGCATATTTACCAAAGTTCTCATTTAGAAATTCAAATATCTGACCAGAATTAAAAATAACCTTAAAACTATTTGTTTTTTCATGCAAGGATATGCTTGGTTTTCTTTGATATTTGGAAAAAATGTGCTTTATTTTATCATAAATCCACATTTCTTCTTTTAAATTGTGGGCTGTTGAAATTGATTTGGAGTATCCTAGCTTTGATGTCCAACCCTCTGCTAGCCAAAGTCCTATATACCACCAAAAATCTTCGTCGAGGATTATATTTTTTTCTATATCAAAATCAAATCTTTTTGTTTTGTAACTAAATTTTTCTAAAATATCTTCTTCACTTATTTCTTTGTCAAAATAAATATTCGGATAAACAAGCCAATCATTTTTAGACAAATTATCTGCATTGTTAAACTGCCATTCAAAAAGCCATCTTCTCCCAGTTTTCCTATTTCTTACCATTTTCGTATCTTTAGAAGATAGTATTGGATGGTTGCCAGTAAATTTAGTTTTCCTAAAAATATTAGAAACATTTATTTCTAATATTTTTTCATCTTTAACTTTAGTAATCTGCTTATTAATTATTTTAGTATTATTCCCATTTTTATCTATTAAATAATCAGAGAATTTAACATCTTCTATTTTTTTAACGCCTTTATCCGTTAAAACAAATTCCCCTTCTGGAAGACAACTCATAATATATCTCTTACCTTCTTTTGGCGTTTTCCAAAACCAAAGACCATCAACCTGTCTACCCTTAAATCTATCTTTCTCAACTGGCTCTTTTATTCTATTAAATACTCTTTCAAGCTCTTCCTCGTTAAATACTTTATTACCAGAAAGAATAAATTCGTGAAGAATTTCTTGCTTATACTTTACATCCTGCAAGTCTTCTAATTGTGCTTTTAGCCAAGGATTTAACTTTGGTTCTCTTGCTATAGGTTCAAATATATCTCTATACTTCTTTAATATTGCTGGATTATTATAATAATCTTCTGTTATAGCATTTTCAAGTATCTTGTTAAAACCTTTCTTTGAACCTTTTATCATTGGATCGTCTGGTATCATCCACCAGTCTATCTGAACAAGTTTAGAATCCTTTGGCTTAGTAGTTAGTATAGCTTGAATTTGTTCGTAGTAATAAGCACCAGATCCACTTATTCCATTTGGTGTATTAGAACCTATAACTCCATTAGCATAAAAACTTCTTGTTTCTGGAATAACAAAATCATAAGTATGCTCTTTTCCGTTTTCTATTTTTTTTACTTCTAATAAATACCAATCCTTATTGTAAAAATCCAACAATCTCTGATACTCTTCTTTATCATTAAGTATTCCATCATAATAGTCAAGAATTTTTTTTATATTATTTCTTGTTGTTTTATCGCTACTTTCATACCTTAAAATTCTCGATGGATGTTCCCAATCTTTTCTTTTATCTGTGGATAGATTTTTTTGTAAAGTTTTATCTACATATTTATTTATAAGATTATCTCTTATCCAAAATTTAATGTCTGGGTAGCTTTGAGAAGAGCTATATTCTATATGTTTTACTGACTCATATTTTTCTTGTTTTCTTTTTATATTGAAGCCAATTTTCTCATAAAATATTTTAGAAAAATATCTTGACATTGTAATTTGTCCAACATGACTTACCACGTTAACTCTCGTTGACTTTTTTGGGTCTATATAATTCCATCTCTCATCAGAAATTTGTATTCCAAACATGTCAAGCAACAACTTAACTTGCTTTAACAACTCTTCACTTGTAGATGTAAATCCTATAGATCCGTCTCTTGTTCTACTATGGCCATCAGAATCGAAAAGACCTCTTAATAACGCTGCTGTATTTTTTCTACTTAGCTGCAATAATCTTTTAGGTATTATTTTGTTTTTTGCTTTTTGTTTAGTAAAACCTAGTTTTTTTAATAAAGTTATTAAATATTTACCTTGTAGTCTAAAGTGAATATCGTCATCTTTTCTTATTTCTCTGACACAATTAAAGTGAGGATTGTTTAATAACCAATTTTGAGTTTCTTCATCGTTTGATGTTATAATACAACATTGATTAGAAAAATCTATAAAACCATCGCCAATTAACAATCCAAAGAAATACGACATATCCTCGGTTATTGCATTATCAAAATTTTGGATATTATACTTATCTCTGTGCGATTCAAATTTATACTCAAAATTGAAATAGTCGTTGTTTCCAAATGTTTTTTCTCTACAGGAAGCCAAACTATAGTCTCCAGCTTTTATGTCTTTTGTTTGTTTAAAATAAGGAAATGGTGAAGTTTCATCTATAACATAAAAAGGGTGGATTTCAGATATTTCATTTACAATTCCATTTTGTAAATGAATTTTTTTAGTTGGAGTTATACCGCTATCATAAAATGTGCTAGAAATTTGTTTATGGTTTATCCCATCTATTTTAAACTCTGGAATTTTATTATATCCAGGTTTGCAGTTATCTGGTATAAAATCTTGGACTTGCTGCAAACCTTTATCTGTATAAATATAAGTATCTTTTTTAACACACGATATTAATAAAAGCTGACCACCTGTTTTTGTTAAAGTAGGTTGAGCAGAAGAAATAATTGTTCTTACCATTTTATCAGATTGATAAAAAGCTACTTCGTCTAGAACAAGAAGAGAAAGAGAATCTCCCCGTCCTGCGTTCTCAGATTGGCTTTCAGATAATATTTGAGATGTAGCACCATCGGGAAATTCCCAGACTATCATTTGAGTATTCTCGTTTTTTACTTTTGGTTTCATCCATTCTGGCATAGCCTTCATAGTAGGCTTCATTTTTTTAACAAACTGTTGGGCTTTTAGCTGCTTAGTGGAAACTACGTCTATATTTTCTGATTTCTTAAAAGTGCATCTCCAAAGACAATAAAAAGAAGAGAAAGTAGAAATACCAGCTTGTCTTGTTTTAAGAGTTACTATTTTTCTATATTGTTCTATCTCTTTAGCAAATTCAGTTTGGAAATGATAGGGTTCCATGGGAAAGTTGCCACTTCCAGGAATTTCTACAATTGCATACTTATGCAGCCAATAATAAAAAGATTTCGAAGCAAGGAATATTTCTATTCCTGTGTCTACTATTTCTTCTTCTCCGTTGTTATAAGTAGTTGTAGCAAAAATACCAGATCTTCTAGAAAAAGCCTCTTTTAAATTAGTTGCTATTTGGTAGGTTTTTATTTTATCAACTATTGAAGCTAAAAAATATTTCTCTTGTTCATTTAAAGCCATTATTACACTTCTGGAATATTGTAAGATTTTTCTCCGCCATCTTCCATTTTAACAATTATCTTGTCTCCTCTAATGGTTATATCCATTTCAGATGGATCATACTTACCGCTGGTAAGCATTTTAAAAGTAAGAGGATCTTTTGTTTTAAGAATTTCAAGAAATTTCTTATAAACTTTTTTAGAAAGTCCTTCTGGCAGCTCTTCAAACCTATGGGGTTTTGCGTTATTAGGTAAAAAATACCTAACAATAGGTTTATTTTCTATTCCGACACCAAGCTCAGCGGTTAGCTCTGTTAAATACTTTCTAAATTTCATATATGTTTTCTCCGAAAAAAATTTCATAAAAAAGTAACAAAAACGCAAGCACCTGCGACAACTATTTTAATTTTTCTTAAAATACTCTATTTGTCTAAGACGCATTTTAGCTGCATCCATTGGTTTCATTTTTTTACCATCTTTCTTTTTATGCTTATTAAGATAATCGCTGTCTATATAACCAAGAACCTTACCTTTTTCTCCCATTACAACAAAGTAGAGTTTGCCTTTTCTACCTTTAGATCTCCATGTAGATTTATGTTCAGAGGTTGGCTTTTTTATGCTTTCATCTATTTGATGAATTTCTAATCTATCTTTTACAAGTTGTTTGAAGTCTTTAGTATTTAACATCTAAACTTCCTTTAGCTACTTCCTCAGTTTCTATAGTATTTCCCTCTTCGTCTTTACCTCCACCATAATAATTAACCATTGTTATTAATCTTGCTCCTATAGCATTATCAATATTTATCACAAAAGTATTTCCATCTATAAAACCTATTTTTTGATCATTGTAAAATACGTTATTTTTATCTAATTTAATTGATTCTATGTTTATAGTGTTTAAGAATTTAAAATTAATAGTTTTACCACTATAACCACTAGAAATTCTATATAAAGCATCTTTTCTTTGAGGTCTTCCAAGTTCTTTTTTTATTGCTTTCAATCTTTCCTCAAGGTCGTGATTACTTGAAATTTTTACGCTAGAAAATAACTTTTGTCCTTTTTTGTGTGGATCTAAAACAGTTGCTTTTTGTTGAACTATTTCATATTGCATTTTAGTTATATCTTTATTTTCTTTAGCTTCAATATTTAATGATTTAAATTTATTTTTTTCTTCATTAGGAATTTCTTTATCGTTCATTATTTTTTCTAAAAAATTAACAAAGTCGGTTTTATTCATTTGTCTAATTTTTGTTTCAGTAACTTCTTTATTTGGAGCTGGTAGTAATGGTGTATTAGAGTTTTCTAAAATAAAATTTTCATTTATTTTTATATTATATTTATTAAAAATACTTGAAAGTTCGTTTCTATTTTTAAATATTAATTTAGAAAATACAACTTTAAATTTTTCAAACTGTTCTGTAGACATAACTAGCGCATCTATTGGATTTTTTGAACGACCACCAGTTTGTTTTCCAAGTCCGATTTTAGCTGCCTCTTTTTCTGCACCCATCCAAATTTGTTTATTAGCAGCTATTGTTCTTACTTTTTTATCAAACTCAGAACTAAGAGAAACATCGTTAGAAAGCTCAACGGCTCTTTTATATTTTTCTGCTTTCTGCTTTTTTTCTAGACTTTCGGCTCTATCTATAACTTTTTTTATTTTTGTTGCAGTTTTATCTGGTGAACCAGAAATTTCTTTAGAATCTTTCTTGGTTATTATTTCATCTCTTAATTTTGTTTCTAAAGTTCCCCTTCTTCCAGAATGGACAACCTCTCTTAAATATTCTTTTAAGTTCATTTTTTTAACCCCATAGCATATTTAATTATAATCTAGACGCTGCAGCTGCAGCTCTTGCCTGAGCTCTTTCTAATTCTCTCGCAGCTCTTTCAGCTAATCTTTGAGCATTTCTTTGCTGTGCCTCAATATTACCTAGGGCTTTTTCATAGTTTGTTATATTATTTAATTGTGCTTGATTTTGTCTAAGCTGTTGCTGCAAATCTCTAGTGGAATTTGTTAATTCACTTCTAAGTGATTCTAGTGAATTTGGATCTACAGTAGTTGCTGTAGCTACTACGGCTCCCTGACTATTTCCAGAAAATAAGAGAGAAAATATTCCTCTTCCAATAGTCATTTTTAAAATTAAATCAAATACTAAAGCTACAACCCCAGCTTTTATTAAAGAACTTTTAACACTTTCTTTATTTAATATTTTTATTAAATTTTGATTTTGTCTTTTTAATTGTTCGTGAAGTTGTTTTGCTTTCTCTTTTTTTCCAGAAGAATATAGTTTCTCCGCTTCCTCAAAGTTATCGGATGTCTCTTTAAGTTTTTCTAATAAATCATCTAAACTACCATCGTTTTTTTTAGAAATTTTATCTATATATTTTCTTATTCTCTTACTATCTTTAAAAAAAACAAGTCCTTCGTTTATTTGTTTTACTCCAGAGTATTCTCTAATTTCATTTAACATTTTATTCATTTAAAAAATCCTATTTTATTGTTTCTCTTCCTTCTTCAATTTTTCTACAAATTGAAGAGTATCTATCATTGATTTGTTTTCTATTTTCTTTTCTTTTATATCACTTATAATTCCAGCCGTTGCAACACTGGCTACAGTAGCTCCGCCAGCCATAGCTGTCTGAAATAAAGCATTGTTTGTTTGCTTTATAAGAGTATCATAATAAGCTCCGCCAACCGCACCAGCTACATTCTTAGCTGCACTATTTAGAGCTGGATCGTTAGCTATAGACATTCCCTGAATATCTTTTAACATACTCATTTTCTCAACTCTTGACTTTATATTGGTTCCAGCTAATGTTAAAGTAGAGCCAGCCTGTTCAAGATAAGAAAGACCTATTGCTCCAATAAGCAAAATTGCAACAACTATTCCAATAAGACCTACTGCTAACAAAATTTTCTTATTTCTTTCTTGTTTAGCTATAGCAAGCAAATCATTAAAATCTTTTTCAAGATTTTTATATTCTTGTTTAATAGCTTCTTTTTGTTCTTTTGTTTTTTCTGATTTATATTTATCTTCAACAGATTCGAATTTTCCAACTATTTCCTGTATTTTTTCCATAAGTTCAGAAATTGTCTTTATCTCTTCTGTATATTTTCCTTTTACTTTTAGTTTTTCAACTTTTCTATTCATTGTCTTATATAGAGCTTTAAGCTTAGAACTATTTTTGAAGAAAACTATTCCTTCAGATAAATATACAACATCTTCTTCTAAAACTCCGTGGCTTTTTATTTCTTCTAATAGTTTGTTCATTTTTTTATTCCTTATTCTTCGCTTTGCATATATTTTTCATATTCTGGTCCATTAAAAATAGCCTTAGCTTTTGGGAAATAATACCAATTAGAAACAGACATAAGCTCTTTAATAGCTCCTGGGCCAAATTCTCTTATTGCAATATCTCTAAATGACTTATTTGTTTCAAAATACTTTTGAGTAAGCTTTATATCTTTTTCTTTATTTTTATCACTATTTAAATATTTATTTTTTGCGCTTTCATCTTTTACTAGAACAATTTTTCTAGCACCAAAGCTAGCCATGCCTTTCTCTTGTCTTACAAAATCCTTTAAAGATTTTTTTGGATCACTAGAATTAATGTATTCTTTTCTTGCGGCTTTATTAATCCCCTTTAAAGATTCTCCGAGTATCTTCTCAGAAATAATATTTGTTGAAGCACTTATATTTTCTTTCATAGTATGCTCTTTTGATGTATATTTAGGATCTATTTTTTTATCTACTACAATATCTTTATATTTTTCTCTTAGAACTTTATAGAAATTCTTTTCTATTTCATTCATAACTTCTTCTCTATCCTCAGAAGCTTTCTTTCTTTTAGACATTAAAATTTTAAGTTCTTTATGCTTCTCTGGAGTTATGTCTTCCATTTTTTTCTTTGAAGTTTTTAAATCTTTAATTCTTCTTTCTATACTCTGAAGCTCTTTCAGTCTTTCTCTGTCCTTCTTTGGCATAAGGCCAACTGTTCCAAGAGCTGAAATATTAGTAATAGTTTTATGACCACCTGATTCTTTCTTAACAACATCAAATGACCAATCTGGGAACTTTCTTCCCATTTCTTCCTTAACCTTTTGAAGTATTCCATTCATATCTGACACTAAATCTATTTTTTCTTTGTCTTCTTGTTTTATATCTGGATTGGCAGAAACTTGTATCATAGTATCAAATCTTTTAATTAAGAATGGCCATCTTTTTCCAGATTTATCTGTTATGGCAGATCCCAAATATCGAGAAGGGTATCCCTTACTCATTGTTGCAAAAGAAGCATCTTGCCTCATAACTTTATTATTTACTGCGTGAAAAGTTCCTTGCTTTTTAGACAACTTATCTATCTCAGAACCTATTGCCTCATAATCGTTTTTTGATTTTATTTCATCCAAACTTTTTGTAACTTTATTATAAGTTTCTTTATCGTTTTGATAAACTGTATTTCTTAAAAACTCTCTCAATTTAGCTATAGCTTTCTTTGTTTCTTCTGGATCTTCTGCTCCAGAAATTTTTCCCTCAAGCTCTTCAAGAGTTTTCTTTTCTTTCTTTGTAACATAACCAGTAAGAGCTCTTGCTAAATCTTTTATAGCTTTTTGTTGCCATTGTTCTACTGTATTTAAATTTTTTATTTTTGATTTATTATCTTTAGAAACTTGTGTTTTATACTCAGCAGGAAGTTTATTTCTAATTTCATCTATCTTTTTCCAGTCTGGATTTGGTTTAGATAATTCATCTAGAGCATCTCTTACAATATTGTTTAATTTTGAGTGCTTTAACGCAAGACTATACACATTAATAAGAGATGGTTTTGCTTCTTTTATTAAAGCATAGGCAGCTGCTCTATTAGATTTTAAAAGCTGGGAAACAAGAGTATTAGTGATATTAGCTAATCTTTCAAATCTTCCTTTCTCTTTAAACTTTTTAGTATTCTCTATAACATCTTGAATAGAAGTAAAACTTGCACTATCAACCATAGACATATGTTTTATTGTTTGAGGATCTGCTAAGCCTTGTGCATGGGAAGTTGCAAGATGTTCAAAATCTGATTTGAACTCTGTCTTTCCTATAGAACCAGATCTGCCTTTTACCATATCCCCTTCAATCTCATGGTGATCTGAAGCAAAATCAGGCTGTGTTCCTTGAGGAGAAACTTTTCCAAAATCTACTACTGCAAGCATTTGCCCTCTGGAAACATTTTGCTTACTCATCATTTCCATTTCATCGTCTCCGTATTGGACGCCTTGAAAAGCAATGTTTCTTTCAGGAATGCCTTGCTTCTTTAATTGCTCTTTGGTAATAATTGCAGACATTAATCCATCTAAATCGACATGGAATAAAACTCTTGCAGCTTTTGTTCCTTTTGGAATTCTAATACCAGATTCGTTTAAAAGCAATTCTTTTGCTATTAGTGAAATGCTTTCTTCTATTTTTTTCATTGTTGTTCCTGCAAAATTAGTTTAATAATTATAATTTTAACTTTACTTTTTTCTAAAACATTTACTACTGTTATTTCTTAAAATAAGTAAAAGTAAAGATAATACAGCAAGGAGTTAATTATGAAAAAAGATCTTAAAAAAATTCTTATAAACGCAGAACTTAATGAAGACGCACAGCAACTAAGGTCAGAAGGAGATATACTTTTTTCTTTTGCTAGTTTAATGGAAGCAATTGATAGAGTTTTTTGTGTAAAGAAAGATAATATGCCTATGTATTATCAAGATAGAAAAATATCTGCTTCTGAAAGAAAAAGACTATCTGGAATAGCTAAAACACAACTAGAAGCAGTAAGAAAAAAGCTAGAAGAACTAGAAAAAGAGGAGAAATAAATATATGAATTTAGCAATGAGAAATAGTATGAAAGCAAGAGCTAATGCTCAAAAGCCTGCAGAAAAGCAAGCAGTAAAAGAAAAGAAGAAGCAAGTAGTAGAAAGCAAAGAAGAACTTAATATTTCTAATATCGAAAAAGAACTAGAAGCAGGAATTCAAGAAGACCAGATAATGGTCGACAGCGAAGATTAATTTAAGGCGCACTTATGTGCGCCTTTTTTAATTATCTTCTTTTATATGTTCTATTATGTTGTCTATGTTTATTCCAACTTTTTTAGGAGGAATAAATCCATTAAAGTTAATGTTAGTCCCAGCCTGATTTTTCTTTGAAACTATTTCAAACATTTTTAATACATTCTTAGAAGATTCTATCTTAAGCTCTACTGCTCTCATAAGAGATTCCTTAGATGCTTGAGTATGATCTTTCCCTTCTGCTATTGGGAAGTAAAACAATTCAAAAGTTTTATCTGCTAATTGTCTATCTTCAGAAACCATTTTAAAAAGAGATTCTGAAATTTCTTCTACATCAGTTAAGTCTGGCGCTTGCTGTAATTCTCTGGAGTTTTCTTCCTCCATTAATTTACCACTCCCTTCCTCTTCCTCTAAGAAATAATTCAATTGTTCTTCTGTCATACTTTTCCTCATAAGAGAAGTGAAAAATCTCAGGTATTATAAAGAATAAAACTACAAGAATAACCATTGTTTTATTCTCTTCTCTTAAAAATTTTTTGTCAACTCTTTAATTCGTCTATTACACCAGACCATCCGCAAATTCTACAAAAAGTTTTATTCTTCTTATCAAAAAATCTGGCATTCTTTTCATCATCTTTTATAAACTCAATTTGAGTTTCAGCAAAGTCGCTTGACCCACACTTTGGACACTTTCTTTTACTCTCATAGTATTTTCTTTGCCTATAATTATATTCCATTAATTCCCTGCTGTTGCATAAATTTCTTCTATAAATGGAGACATATCCGCTATATAGGATCTTATCTCTGAAGAAGATATTCCCCAAGATTTTGCAGATTTATACATATCAGTTTTACTAACAAGCTTTCTTGTTGTTTCAATATACTCTAAAATAACAGTTGCTATTTTAAGATACTTTTTTCTTTTTTTACCTAAGAAGTTTTCATCAATAACTCTAAATAAAACATCTTCAAGATTTTCTAAAAAGAAATCAAAGTTTTGTGCATCTTCGTAGTAATGTGTTGTTAATTCTTCTATATCTGCATGGTTTCTATGTCTCTTCTTTCTATCTGTATAGTTGAGAATAGAAGTTTTTGCTATCCAAGAAAAGTAATTAAATGCTGTCCCTTTTTCAGGATTAAATTTTAAATAGTTTTTAAAACAAGCTTCCATTCCGTGTTGGAAGCAATCTTCATATGGCTCAAAAACATAATAGCGATATACTTGAATAATAGCTTTAACTATCTTAGAAACTTCTTCTGTTATTTTTCCTTCAAGATACTCATTTTTAATTATAGTAATTGTCTTACCTTCAGAATTTACTTTTGTAACAGCAGTCCTCTGAAACTCAAACAACATCTCAAGAAACTTCTCTTCATCGAAATAGTTATTAGCCACTATTTAATCTCCTCGGAAGCTCTGTTTCTATAATAAAGAAGTTGTCTATCAATTATATCTTTTTGAAATTTATTAGGAAGTATTGCACCATTTTTTTTCATCATCACAGAAAAAGCTTCTACGCCTTTTACTTTATTTACTTTAAATCCTACAGAACTATCTCTTTCTTCTCCAAAATCAACATCTACAATCATCTTGTCATCCTTACTTAAAACTTGAGCAACATCTGGATCAAATGGATTTTCTACAATAGCCTTTAAAATTTCAATGATAGGATTTATTTTTGTATTTGCTCCAACATCTAGTATTTTTAGATCATCAATTAAATCTATCAATTCTTCAGCTGTTTGAATATTAAGAGATTTAGAAACAGGAACTCTTTCTAAGCCATTACCAGAAGATTTTAGGATTTGTTCTTTTTGATTATCTACATCTTCTCCAACATTCTTTTTCATAAAGACATCAAAGTTGTAAAATAATTTTAAAGCAAACTCATTTTTTTTAAGAATTTTTTCTTGTTTCTTATTTTCTTTTTCTTCTTCATACAATGTAGTATTCAAGAATTCTTTTAATTTCATCAATTCTCCTTAAAACTTCTCTCAAGAAGCTCTTCCCCGATATCAGTTATCTTATTAATAAATAATACAAATCTTTTGATATCAGAAAACATAAAACCCTCAACAGGCTTTTTAGTATTATAAATTTCTACTCTTCCATTATCTGCTTGAAAAATTTCATACTCAACACTGTCAATAGTTATTTTTGATTTAAGCAAAAGGTTCCTCCCATTAAAACATATACTTATGTATATATGTTTTAATAACTAAAAACACAAAAATGTCAAGTGCGGAGCGACAAATTTGTCGCTCTAATATCTCTAATATGTCTCGGCAAACGACAAATTTGTCCGCTTATAATAACATAAGCGAAAAT
>Ga0210043_1000540_pt1 | contig 39813 bp, 54 predicted proteins | sample CryGeymet201501t_FD_183990 | JGI IMG/M metagenome (GOLD analysis project Ga0210043, IMG submission 183990) | Groundwater microbial communities from Crystal Geyser aquifers in Utah, USA - Crystal Geyser metaG 2015-01t (SPAdes) (version 2) | ecosystem: Environmental > Aquatic > Deep subsurface >... | reverse complement strand
TAAAATGAAATTAGAAGACGCTCGAGCATTGAGGGAAGAAAGAAATAATTTAAGGCTTACTGCTGCTGCAGAAATTAGAGCAATGAGAGATGCTGAAAGGGCAGATGATCGTCTGGCCATAGATAAATTAATAGAAGAACGAGCCGCTAAATCATTTAAAAAGGAAGAGGCTCAAGGTGCGCTTAATGCTTTGATAGCCGTAAATTTTGAAGGTTTTGATAAGATGAATACTAATGAGGTAAAGACTTTAGAAAGAAAATTAGGTTTTGTAGATGGCACTTTGGATAGTTGGTATACACAATCACAGAAATTGAAAGCTCTAGAGGGTTGGTCTAGTACAATGCAAACCAATAAAAATACCGGTGAAGTTACAGCTATTTATACCAGACTAAATCCTGATACTGGCCAACCAGAATACCTAAAGAAATCACTAGGCAATATCGGAGAAAGATATGCAGGAAGTGGAACATCATCCTCTTTCAAATTGTCAGCTAGCGACAGGGGGAAACTTCTAGGAGCCGGAATATCAGAGGCAGATATAACCGCACTGGACCAAAGAATTAGACAAACTGGATTAGTACCAGAAGTATTAAATTTCTTATCAGACGAACAACAAAGAGTAGTAAAGACAGTCTATAGTGGAGAAATAGAATCAGTAGAGAACGTAGAAACTATAGTCTCTAAAATTAAAAATGGTGGTTATACAAAAACAATAACTACATCACAATTAGGAGAAGATGGAAAATATCATGACATAAAAGAAGAAGTCTTAGATGTAGACTCCATACCATCAGAACAATATAATGAAGTTATTCAACAATTAAACAATGAGAATTTCTTTGACACCGAAGACCCTGAAACACAAGAAACACTAAGTTGGTGGCAAAGACTTAATCCTTTTGATTAATAAATATGGGAATAGATTTTGCATCAATGGATGAGAGCCTAAATAATAGAAGGCGTAAGAGTATTTTTGACCCTACGCCGAATTTAGGCGTTCAAGTTGTAGGCGAAAAAAAAGATAAAACATTATTAGATTATATAAGGCCTGAATTGTTTCAAGAAGTAAAACCTGAAAATTTGAAACAAGGTTTAGAGCTGGTGCAAGTATCAAATCCATATAAGACAGCCAGAACAGTATTTGGCTTGCCTTTTTATGAATTAAAAAAACCAGTAGAGGGAGAAATAGATGCCCCTCCATTAGCCCCATATAGACGCTCAGTGGTAAATATAGGCTCTACTATAAGCCAAGGCCCAGGAACGACGGAGACCGCCACAGAGAAGGATATAGCTATGGATAAAGAGGAGCTATCCTCTTGGAATCCTAAATCATCAGTAGGTAAATGGTGGAAAAAGGTTCAAGAAAAAAATGTTCAAGAATGGGAACATAATGAGTTTATGAAAATATATGAGGATGTAGAAGATTATCAAGCTAAAATTAAAGAGGGACAAAGAATTTCCAATATAGCTGAGAAGACAAAAGAGCTAGCAGAAGATTATGTTGAGCCAGGATTTTGGGGACAAGCAAAAGAGGGGCAACAAAGATTTTGGAATAATTTGATGGCCATATCATCTAGAAATTTAGAACGCACACTTAAAGATAAGGGTTTTCCAGTATTAGAAAAAAACGCTGAGAGGATAACAGATTATTTTAGGACCAGATCAGCTGAACACCCAGAATGGAATCCCCCATCGGAATTTGCCACAAAAACATTAGTAGAAAAATTGGGAGATAAAAGATATTATGCTCGAGCTTTATCAGAAGGATTACCAATCACCTTAATATCTTTAGGAGCTGGAGCCATAACTTTGATAGGTACAAAAGGAAATACAGGAGCCGCATTAGGCTCAACTTATTTAACCTCAAAATACTTAGAGGGAGGTTTTGCTTATGAGGAAGCAATTAGTAATGGGGCTAGCCCAAAAGAGGCTGATGAATACTCAGATTTATATAGCACCATAGCGGCCGGAGTGGAATTAGTACCTGCAGCTAGATTGTTAGATAAAATATCAGGCGGGGCAGCTATAAAAAGAACTTTAGTAAATAGAGTAATTAAAGAAGTAATAATCCAAGGAGGATTAGAGGGTGGAGAAGAAGCCATACAGGAATCAACCGCCGTAGCATTAGAAAAAATGTATAACGAAAATGCTAAATTTTGGACTGAGGAGAATATAGCTAGGATTGCTGATGCCGGAGCACAAGGGTCAATAGTTGGTTTTGTTACAGGTGGAGGAGGGGAAGTAGTAAGAACAAGCCAAGATATTTATGATGGAATAAAACAAAAATCAATAGAAGCCTTACAAGCTGATCTGACTCAACAATTACTAACTAACCAAGCTGGCTTTACGAAAATCCCTGAGTTTAGAGATATTTTATCTGCTCAAGAATTAGAAGAAATACTCCCAGATGAACCAAACTCATTAATTGAAGAGGCTAGAAAATATAAAACAGTTGAAGACTTTGCATATAATGCAGAAGGTTTAGCTACACGTATGGGTGAAATAGATAAAAATGGTGCCTATTTTGCTACATCTGGAGAGTCAATATATTTTGATCCATTAAATCAGGGAGTAGTAAAAGGAAAAAATAAAATTAAACCAGGTGAAGATGGAAGACAAAATTATTATATTGGTGATGCAAATTTAGTCGTATCTGATACTCCTCAAGCTATTGAGGTATTAAGAGGATCCTTAACAGACCCAGAAAATACACCGGCCGATATAATAAAAATCAAAAGAGAATTAGCTAATGGTACTTGGGATTATCACATGATTGACGAAATACCATCAATTGTAAAATCAGCTAAGGAACTTGGTTATGATGGAATTAAATTATGGGAGAGTGATGATATTAGTAAACCATCAAGCGTATTTTTATGGAATACTGATAAAGCTAAACAGATAGGAGATCTAAATGAAATTTGGAATAGAGCTAATACAATACAATTTACTGGAGAAAATATAGCAAAAGAAGCAAAGGAGATGGGAAGTGATGAGGGGGGTATTTCAGATTATCTTTTTGACCAAATAAAAAGTGAGAATTATATTTCAAAATATATTTCTATTGATGCTCTTAGAAAAACAGATCCTGATCTAGATGAATTTTTAAATAATGGTGAGATTCGTGAATTTGAAGGAGATACATTTATAATGGATCCTATTGTTTCCTCAAAAGGAGAAGTCTTAGATGGTTATAATCGTATAGCTCAAAGACTAGCAGATGGAGAGATTGACATTAGTATTTTACAAGGAGTTAATAAACAAAAAATAGCTAAAATTAGCCAAAAAAAGACATTGACCGGCAAAGAACAATTAGCAGAGAGAGAACGTATCAGACAGGAAAGACAAGAATTGACAGAGATAAAAGATACCCTACTTTTCTTTGAAGAAAATCTTGAAGAGCAATATCAAAATTTTAAAAAGTTGAATGCTAAAAATTCTGAAGACATTGAACAGTTAAGAAATAAAAATAAAAAAATAGACAGTGAAGATTTTGATAACATTTTTTATTCACAAGAAAAATCAATGGATGAAGTTTTAGATTTATTTAAAGAGAGATATGATATAGAAAGAAAACCATTACCCAAATTACCAAAAGAGACTAAGGCTGTTGTGGCTGAAAAAGCTAGACAAACAATTAAAATAAAATCTCAACAACTAATCACAAAGGGGAAATTTATTATAGCTGAGCAAAAAGCTAGACAAAAAGTAGCTTTAGAATTACTTAATAAATTACCAGAGAAACTTCAAGGCCGTATGAAACAGGCAATTTTAGAGACTACTACTGACACTAGATTACAAAATTTAGCAGCCAGAATAAAACGAAGACTAGAAGATTATCAAAAACAACAAGCTATAAATGAAGCATTGGATTTAAATAGAGTTGCTAAAAAAGCGGCCATAACTACAAAGTATCAGGAAATAATAGATAAATTAATATCCGGGTATGATTTTAAAAGACCGACTGAAAAAACAATCAGTAGACTTCGGGCAACTAGAGAATTTTTAGAGAATAATAAAGATTGGATTATACCAAATAGATATATTCAGGAAATAAAGAGACTAGAACAAAAATCATTACGAGATATGACGGCCAGTGATATAAAGGAATTTAACCAAACATTGAATGATTTAGTAGAGTTGGGTAAAGAAATCCAGAAACATAGGATAATAGTTAATAAATTAAGATTTAAAGAGCAATTAGATAAAGCTATAAAGGGAATAAAAAATTTAGACTCTGAAAAAGATGATATAAATAGATTCAAAGAGATTCAGAATGATTTTGAATTTACTTTTAGAGTGGCTGATAAAACAGATAACACAAAATTATATAAGGGTTGGCATGCTTTATTTGTAAAAAATCTAGGTCAAAAAACTAATGAAGCAGATATAAATCAAACTGATAGACTATCTACTTTTTGGAAAGACCATTTGGCCATAGATAATATGACACTAAGTGAGAGAGAGCAGAAAGAAGTAGCTATACACTTATATAATGATCAGGGCGGAAAACAGCAAGCTGCAGAAATAATGAAAGGCTTAGATCTAAAAGAGATACCAGTATTAAATCAAAAACAAAACAAAATAGCTGATGCTCTAAGAAAATTAGTTGGAGAAAAGACTGATAAAATAAAATACTTATGGGAGACTACTATGGTTGATGATAATGGACGACCAATGTCTTTTCAGCGCCAAGATAATTATTTTCCATTTTATTATGAAGAGTCTAGCTCAGATTTAGGAGTATATTCAATACTTCAAGATTACAGAATGCAATCTAAGGTGATATTTGGATCCGGCTATGCTAGAAAAAAAGGAGTAGATTTAAAACCAAGAACTGATATTTATAAAATGGCTCAAGAGGCAGTAGCTAAGCAAGAGTTATTTTTAAATATGCAACCATCTTTATATGAGAAGGGTACTATTTTTAGAAGTAAAGAATATCAAAATGTTGCGGGTAAATTTAATAGCAAATACTGGGTGGGGTATATTGATGAAATGAGTCGTAATGGATTTAGTAGTCAAGCAGTAAGAACTCCAATGGATAAATGGTTAAGACGTGGCAGACAAAACATCTCAAGAGGTTTATTAGATTTAAGTATAACGTCCACCGCTATTCAGCCTTTAGCAATTTTTGATGCTATGGGATATATGACAACATACCATAGCAAAAAGTCTGCTTTCAAGATGGCTAAAAATTTAGTAGATATGTTTATAAAACCAAATCTACTTAGAGATACTAAAGAAAGATCGCTAGCACTAAAAACAAGAGCCGGCGGAGAAGAAGTAATTTCAAGTTATGACGATAAGAAATTAAGTAAAGGACAGAGAATACCATCTACGACAATGCAAAAAATTGCTGCTAAGATAAGACGACCATTTGCCTTATTACAATTCTTTGATATAAGAACAGCTGCCGCCGTTCAGAAAACAGCTTATGATATTTTTATAGGTGAAGGACTAAGTGAAGAGCAGGCTCGAGCTGAGGCAGATTTCATTATGGACCTAACATCAGGCTCATCAAATTTGGCATACAGACCTAGAGTTATGAACAAGGGAGAAGTTGGTAGGGCCTTGACAACTTTCCAAACTTTTGTTTTAAATGAATGGGGGATAGCAACGCAGGATATTGTTAAGAAGGGAATTGTCAAAGGTGGTGATAGTAATAGTTGGAAAATAAGAATGTGGGCAGTGGTAGGTTTGAGTCTATTATTTATGCAAAGTTATTTAGAAGAAGAGTTGCGTAGAAAACTCAGTGAGGTTATAAAGAAAAAAGAAGTAGACAAAATACCATTTTGGAAAACAGCTTTATTATATTTTCCAGAAAGAATACCAATACTTGGAAATATGATTACAGGAGTACGCTATGGCCGACAAGGAATAGCTATACCGACAGTTGATATTTTTAGTAATATAATTGCCGAGTCCTATAGAGTGGTTACAGGTAAAGCTAGTGAGACTAAATTAAAGGCATTATCAAAAGTTATGGAGAGTGTAGCAATTTTATTTTTTGGTCTGCCCGGTGCTAAGCAAGTACAAGATCTTATAGAGCCAGTAATAGATGGACAGAAGAGTAGTGAAGTAATAGATAAAAATAAAAAGCCCGGAGCGAATAGACTAAAAATAAATCGTAGTAAAATACAAGCACCAAGAATAGATAGAAGTAAAATTAATAAATTAAAAATAAGAAGATGAGTAAAACATTTGATTGGGTAGGCTATACTATTTTGATTTTAATAATAGCTATAGTAGCTTACACCATACAATTATAATAAATTATTTCAGCGTAATTATACGTTTATAAAACAATTATTATAATTAAATTTATGTAATAAAAGCCCCTATTTATTGGGGTTTTTTGATTGCTAAAAATACTTATCCACAATTGCTCTAGATGTAATTATATTTTTGTGCTATATTTTAACTATGAAGATAAATAAAGGTTTACAAATAAATAGGTGCAAATTTTGCGCCAACAATAATAAAAGTTTTGTAACTCTTTTGTTATTTTCATCCAATCCTCTACGCTAGAAATAGCGTGGAGTTTTTGGTTGTCTACTAACTAGCAGATTAGAAAATAGGTAGCTTATAAAATGTAGCTATAAGCTGAAGACGGCAAGCCTTCAACCAATACCAATTTTTAATCTCTAGTTAGGAGCTAATCAGAAAAAGGACTTCTCGAGGTTCACCTTTTAAAACAAGGAACTATGAATACTGGGGATCGGACTACCCTCTATCTAAAGATAGCAATGCCGAACGCCATAATTTTTTTACTGTATGGCGGAGGGAGTATGGTAATACCATAGGTAATACCATAGGTAATACCAAATAATATATGACAGACAAACATAATAAACTAAGATACTCAGTGAAAGCACTTAGAGTAGCTGATGAAATTTGGAAAGAGTTAGTAGCATTAAAAAAAGAATCTGGTTTATCATGGAATCTATTTATAAAAAAATTGATAGACTTCTATGAAAAAAATTTGGAGTAGTAATAAGAAAATAATTAATATAAATTTATGGAAAAGAAAAAGACTCGAGAAGTCGCAATCAAAAAGGGGACGTATGATATAACGACTCCTAGCCAAATGTCCTCAATGGCCGTTGTGCTAAAAAAATATATTATAGCTCAAAAATTATCTACCAATATCATGGGACATGATTATGCTCATGTTGAAGGATGGCAGTTCGCCGGAGGATTACTTGGCACATTTCCAAGAATAACAAAAGTAACTAATCTATCTACTGGAACAGAAAAAAAGTGGATGGCCGAGGCAGACCTTATACGTATGAAAGATAATGTTGTCGTTGGTTATGGCGTTGCTATTTGTTCAAACTTGGAAGTTAAGAAAAAATCATTTGATGAGTATGCAGTTCTATCAATGGCTCAAACTAGAGCAATAGGTAAAGCTTATAGAAATTTGATAGGCTATGTGATGAAATTAGCAGGTTTTGAAGCAACACCAAAAGAGGATATGATTAATGCCGGCGGGCAGGTGGTAAATAATGCAGGTTATGAAAATAAATCATATAACAATACGGTACCGCCTAATACCTCATTTAAGAAAGATAAAATTGTCGTGGACACTGGACTCAATCAAGACTATGCAAAAAAACTTAGGGAGCAAGTTAAGAAGATGGCCAAGAAAGATAAAATGAGTAATATGGAGGTGCTAGCTTTTATAAATAATAAATTAAAAATTAATCCACCAATTACCGGAATAAAATCAAAGGCCGCCGCTCAAATGTTATTATCAAGACTAAATTAAAAATATATGCCAAATGAAGAAAAAGAAAATCGTATCAAAGAGTTAGAAGATAAAATCATGTACTTAAAAGAAGACATAGATTTATATGCTGACTCTCAAGACAAAAAAGATTTAGAACAAGCAAAGGCAGAATTAGCTAAATTATTAGAATAATAAAAAATTATGGCAGAATTTATATTAAAAGAATTATACAAAGGAAAAGTGCAAATAAAGTTTTATCCAATTTCTCATCAATACTGGGTATCAATAAATGGAAGTCCATTTAAGAGAGGTAAAGGTGTAACAACTTATATTGGGATTAAGGATAAAAGTATAGCGCTAGGAAAATGGCAACAACAAGTAACAGTTGATTATCTAATAAAGCAGATAGAGGCGGGAGTAAAAATAGATATAGAAAAAGCCTTAGAGGCTGTAATACAATGTGATGTGCAGAAAGACGAGGCAGCAGACATTGGAAAAACTATACATGAATGGTGTGAAAAATATATCCGCTATAAACTGAAACAACCAGGATTTAAGAAAACACCAGCAATGCTAGATTTCGCAGAAGGTAAGCAGGGAATAAAATCATTTTTAGCTTGGGAGAAAGAACATAAGGTTAAATTCATATCTACAGAAGAAATAGTATATTCACTGAAACATGATTATATGGGCATAGAAGATTTAGTATTTGAAGTAGATGGGTTATTGTGCGACGGAGATTTTAAAACAAGTAACGGATTATACAATGGAGTAAGAGCACAAACAGCAGCGTATGCAAAAGCTAGAATGGAAGATGGTGGTAAGAAAACTCAAGGTCGTTGGGCAATAAGGTTTTCCAAATATAATAGGAAAGAGTATATTAGAAGAGAAGAACGTAAGGCAGAAATTTATAGAATGATAGCTAAAATAAAGGGCTGGAATTATACAGAAAAAACAATAAAACCTTATGAAGTATTTGAAGCCAAATTTCTAGATGACGATAAAACTTATTTAGACAGAGACTTCCAAGCATTTCTAAATATGATGGATTTATATAGCTGGGATCAAGCGACAGACCCTTATCTACAAGGAGTTAACTGGTAAAAATATGGACTATCCAGAAATAACAATTAAATCATACGAGTGCGGAGAATGTGGAGCCTTAATAAGAGAGGAAAATATGGCTGGTCAATGTATGAAATGTAAAAAAGCTATTTGTAGAAAATGTGAAAAAAAGCACATTAATAAAAAATGTTAAAATAAAATTATGTCAGTAAAAGATTTTGAACCAAAAAGATGTAAAGACCCAGAGTGTGGTTTAGCACACGAGTATCTAATATCACTAGATCCCGGGTCAGCCATAATACTAAAAGCTATGGCAGTGAAGATAGGCATGAAGAAGATAAACATTGTGCATCCTAGAAAAGAGATGGAAACTAAACAGAAAATATCTTTAGATGAAATGATTAGGCACGGAATGATTACTAGTAATATGACGGGAAATCTTCCTAAACTTAGAATGCATGGGCTCATAGCTAAAACTGGGGATAGTGGTAATTATTGTATAACTAGAAAGGGCTGGACAATACTACATAATAAAAACCTTGAAATAGCCAAATTTGCCATTAGGAACATAGTAACTGGCAAAACTACAGGATATTACCAACCAGACCTATATACGACCACCTTGGGGCAGTTAGAGGCTAAAACAGACAATATATGGGAGGGTGTAAATTATATTATTACAGAGGGGCATGTTTATAGAGAAATACCAGAAAAAAGTATAAATGCTCCAATAAAAATAATCGGAGCGGAAAAAGTAGAAGATGATATTATAGCTCCGGGTATTATAGAAGAGTTAGTAGATGAAAAAATTAAATCAGAAATACTGGACCAACTGTTCTGCTCCATAAGGGGAAAGGAGGTGGAATAATGGCAGTAACGGAATTAACAAAATTAATGATCAATAGGGATAAATTAATGATTAGAAAACAAAGAGTGCCTTGGCATAAATTTAAAATAAAAAGAGAGTTAGAAAATAGGATAGGTTTATATAAAAGGATGATAGATGTAGAGATGGAGAATCTACAAAAAGAAGAATTAGAAAAATAAAAAAATGGAAGAAGAATTAAGACTTTGCTTAGAATGCAAAGACAAAGCATTAGAGCCAGAAGAATCAAAGTTTTGTATGGCTTGCAAGAAAAAAATTGAGAAAAAATATCAAAAAAGATACAGACATAAAATTAGTAATGAACGTAAACAGAAAGAAGAAAAATTCCCAATTTGGACTTGCGATAATGGCCATGTAAATCAATTGACATTTAATCCAATTCAACACAAAAGACTTTGGGCACATTATGAGTGCATAGAAGAAAATTGTGTAGAAAAACCAGTAAAATAATGAAAATAATAAAAATCATCAGCGAGCACAAAAAACCAAGTAAAGTTAAAAGAGGTTGTAAAAGGGTAGAAGCTATAGTAGATAATGGCTATGGTCCGGAAACTAAACATATTGATATACCAAAATAATATGAAGCTAAAAGATATTAGATCAATCCAACCTTATCGCTTCTACTCTCATGAAGAAGCTAATAAAATTTTGGATAGGATTAAAAAACATGACGGAGAGCTAGTCGGCATTACTCAAGTAATAGAAAAAGAGGCTGATACTGATATACATACGGTAGCTTATGACTTATGGGTAGTATTAAAAGGACAAAAAGAGATTGTTGAAGAGCTAAATGAAGAACCAAAAATATGAAAGGAGTTAAAGTAGAAAAAGGAAATAATTGTCAAATTTTATCTATCTCAGATATTGGTGAAGTTCCAAAATGGAAAAAATGAGATTAAAAAGTATAAACTTATGCTTAAGAAAAAAGATTTGACTGAAAAACAAAAAGAGATCTGTAGAAAAAATATAGTTATTCTAGATACTTATATATATTTATCTGGCAGTAGATATTCCATCAATAATCATAAATAAAATGTTTGGAGAAATTTACAGATGTACAAATGCTTTATGCTTCTATACTAGGAGAATTTGGCGAATAAAGGGGCGTAAAGAAAAACACCACCCTAAGCACATGTTTTGCTTGCGTTGTAAAAAAGTAACATTATTTATAAAATGGAGTTAATAAAACCACTAACAAAAGGACAGATAAAAAAATTGGATAGGCTTTGGCAAAAAAAAGTATTAACCTCTTTAGGAGGTAGATCAGTATTAGGAGGTATGGCCGAGGTAGCACATCATTTCAAAACTAAAGGTGCACATGGATTTTATCTAAGATGGTATATACCGAACGGAATACCGCTAACCAACGAGCAGCACCAAAGAATACATGGTAAAGATGGTAAGATGATTGAAGATGAAATATATGAAATAAAAGGTCAAGAGTGGAGCAGAGGATTATCAACATATTGTGGCCATAGAAAAACTGGATTACTTAATCCTATAAGATATGAAGATGTAATCAGACATTTAAATGGCGAAATAAAATACTATTAAATTATAAAATATGAAAATAGCATTTAGAATACCCTATAAACCTTTAACCGTAAATAAATCTTGGCGTGGTGGGGCTAGATATAAGACTAAGGAATATATTGAGCTAAAAGAATTTATTAATCAATATATACTTATAGACGACAAATTAAGAGGTCTAAACATTGGTATAGAAATACAGGTTACTTATAACTTTTATATAAAAAATTATTCAAGGACTGATGTCGCTAATTTAGAAAAATCATTATCAGATTCTTTAGTATCCGCTAGAGTATATAGAGATGATAGAATTATTAAAAGGATGATTTTAGAGAAATTTAAAACTCCTGATCAAGAATATATTGATGTAATAATTGAGCCTTATTCTTCAATAAGCAATTAAATAAGATTATTAACTAAAAGAATATGAGTTGGGCAGATGACAATTTTGACAGAATTTATAATGATGATTATTGGGATTATTTAGCTGATAAAGAAAAAAGAGAAAGACTATGGAAACGTGGTATTCATATTGATAGACAAGGAAATAGACATAAAATATCAGAAATGACCGATAAACACTTACAGAATACAATCAATTATTTTAACAATTATAATGTTAAAATACTTGAAAAAGAATTAGAGAAAAGAAAAGTATCAACAACATAATTATTAACTAATAAGAATATGATTACAAAACAACAAGTGCTAGATAATCTTGAGGAAGTCAAGAAATATGTAGCAGAAGCAGAAACTAAAAAAGAGGAAAAAGTAGTTGGCATCGCCATTAAAAATAGATTTACAGGCGAGATTATTTTCCAATCTACAAAGACTACTTACCGAGAAGCAATACTAGAAAAAGGTGATGCTGACCTTAGTGGTGCTAACCTTAGTGGTGCTGACCTTCGTGATGCTAACCTTAGTGGTGCTAACCTTAGTGATGCTGACCTTAGTGGTGCTGACCTTCGTGATGCTGACCTTAGTGGTGCTGACCTTCGTGATGCTGACCTTAGTGGTGCTAACCTTAGTGGTGCTGACCTTCGTGATGCTGACCTTAGTGGTGCTAACCTTAGTGATGCTGACCTTAGTGGTGCTGACCTTCGTGATGCTAACCTTAGTGGTGCTAACCTTAGTGATGCTGACCTTCGTTATGCTAACCTTAGTGGTGCTGATTTAATGAATTGCAAATTCTATGGTAAAGGTGGACATATTGTAATTAAGAAAAAAGATTTAGCTGGCTTCTTAGGTGCTTTAGGATTTGACCTTGAAGAATAATAGTATCAACAACATAATTATTAACTAATAAGAATATGCCAACATTAGAAATTAGTGAGGAAACACTACAAAAAATCAAAGACCAATTAGGAGATGAGCTAGAAATTAAAGAGGTAAAAGATATGGAAGACCTTATAGGCGAAACTTATCTTTTCCAATGTGCTAGATACGCTTATCACGGCAAAGTAAAAGCTGTTAATTCAACTTTTGTTACTTTAGAAGATGCTGGAGTAGTTTTTGAAACAGGTGCTTATGATAATAAGCAACCAGGAGACCTTCAAAAATTACCCTATGATGCTAAAGTAATGCGTCAAAGTATAGAGTCATTTTATAAAATGAAGTGGTAATATGTTTTTAATAAACACATACAACTTACCAGGTTGGTCTTGGTCTTGGTCTGGGTCTAGGTCTGGGTCTTGGTCTGGGTCTTGGTCTGGGTCTGGGTCTGGGTCTGGGTCTAGGTCTGGGTCTAGGTCTGGGTCTAGGTCTGGGTAGAAGTATCGGCAACATAAGCACAGCTTCGCTTAAAGTTGCCTTTACTAAAAAATATGATACTTACCTATAAAATAAAACATAATCAGGATTTTACTAAGGAAAAAATAGCAGACGGAAGACAACAACAAGCACTTGATTTTATCAGGATTTTAAAAGAAAAAGACACCTACTCTATGGAGTTTTTGAAGGAGTGTTTGCCTGAAGAAGCTAGGAGTTTAGATGATAATGCTTATCACAATGGATTTAATAGATGTAGAGAAATAGTTCTAAATAACGCTAATAATAAACAAGATGAAAAAAATAAATGATTATTTAGTAGCGAACATTGGAATAATCTTAATAATTTTTATTATAGATTATATTATATTTTTTAAAAATCAACCTATTCAAACAACAATTACTATTCCCGAAATAAAAATACCCGAAATAAGGTGTACATACCAACCAATGGGGGAATACGCTATGAAATTACAAGATTGTAGTTTAGCAACTAATTATGATGAGCCTTGCCCAGTAATTGATACAATCTGGTGTAGGGGAGATGTTTGTCAAAAATAACATAAATAAACAAGATAACAAACTTTAATATAAAATTATGATAGAAGAAGACAGAAAGTATTTTCAGGAGCAAGAAAACCGCCTGAAAACATTAGAAGAAAAGATTGAGTTTATTATGGAGAATAGTCATTGGACAAAATGGTTCACCACCGAGCCAACCCTAATCAGAAGACCACTCAGAGACCTTTGGATAGATAAATTAGGCAAGAAGTAAATAATCAATAGATAAAATATAAAATTATGAAAAACACACTATCATTAATTATACTATTTATCCAAATTTTAATCTTCATTTCTTTATTACTAGGACTTCTTTATTCATTAGAATATAGATTCAATAAAAGCATATTAGTTGAGCATAAAAAATTGAGAGAAGAAAAAGTGGCAGCTATGGAACTTAATAATTATTTATTAGAAGAGGTTAGTGATCTTATTCAATATCAAAATTTTAAGAAAGCATTGGAAGAAATAGATGAGAGAGATTATGATAAAAAAGATAATAATTGTTATGATCATAGTTTAGCTTTACAGGATAAATTAAGAGCTTTAGGTATAGAAAGCACCATAGCTATAGCAGAAAACAGAGAGCACGCGTTTTTGATGGTTTGGGTAGAAGCTACTAGTGGCGAATTTATATCACCAAGTTTAGATTATAATTTAATTGAATTTCGCTCGAGTGAATATGATGTTATTTGTAATAACGAATAAATATATGCAACAAATTTTTTATGGTAAAGTAGAGCATGGTCAATTACGTCTCATAAGCCAAGACCAGTACGAAAAGCTAATTAAAGCCTTAGAAGGGCAGAGTATTAAACTAGTATTGGGGAAGCGACCAAAGATACGAACCTCTAAACAGAACCGATATTATTTTGGCGTAGTTGTTAAAATGATTTGTGATGAAGTAGGGGAATATGGAAAAGAAGGCACAGATAGAATGCACGCTCATTTAAAAAGTATGTTTGCTCCAAGAGAAGAACATAAATATATTGGAATAGATGGAAAAGAGGTTGTAAAAATGGAGCCAATACACACAGCAGATTTATTAACAACACAATTTAGTAATGATTATGTTGAAAAGGTTAAAATATGGGCAGCTACTTATTTAAACATTTATATTCCTGATCCGAATGAATGTGAACAAGATAGGGTATAAAAAAGATTGTCAAAGGTTAAAAAAAATGCTATAATTAGAGTATAAAAAATAGACAAAACCCTTATGTTTATTGATAAAAAACAATTAAATAGTAAGTCGCCTATATTTTAGTCGGCTTTTTTTATTATTAAATTAAATAAAAATGTTTAATAAAAATGGTAAAATTAAAATACCAACACCATCTGAAATAGCAGAGAAAGTAAGACAAAAACAAGAAGAAAAAAAGCAAAAAGAGATAGAAGCACAAAATGAAGAACAATTTATTTTAGCTTTGAAATTATCTGAATGGGAGATAGCAAATGGGATAAGAGTAGAATCAATACTCAGAAAACCAGTCCGGGCAGATAGCGTATCATTTATAGCAGTAAGATATTTGCATAAAATGTCAGATGAAGAAAAAGCAGAATATATAAAAATTATTAATGCAGAAAAATATGAGTACGAAAAACTTACCAAAGAGCAAAACAGTGATATTCCAAGCGAAGAAATTCAAGGACAGGGAGACACTAGAGAAGGAAATAAAGAAGATGGTGGGGGAAAACTTGACCCTAAATAGACAAGCCGGGTATAAAATAGTTGGTACTGTTGAGGAGCTTGGGAAATTACAATTAAGTGATACATCTACAATTTATGGTTGTAGAACAGGGATAATGGAATAGAAAATGAAAAAACAAATAGAAATAGAGCAGTGGAAGCAACTAGATATTAAATTACAGATAGACTGGGTAAGGAGATTTGGAATAAGAGATATTTGGAAAGCCTTACCTAATATAGGGCAAATAATGGATTATTTAGAGGGAGAATGGTTGCCTTATAGAGATGAGATATTTAGTAAAGATGGAGAAGTAATAGATAGACTTTGGGCTCTATTAATACAAAAAAGGAATAAAGATAGTAGGAAAAATAATTAATATAAATCTATGGACGAAACAAACCAAGAGGCAGTAGAAGTTAGTGAAAAAGCTATGTTTGGCTTTGAAATAGCTATAGCTATATTAAAAGATGGCGGTAGAGTAGCTAGAAAAAATTGGAATGGCCAGAAAATGTTTATATTCTTAGTCAATGGTAGTACTTTCAAAGTAAACAGAGAGCCGCTTATAAGCATATATCCAGAAGGCACAGAGATAAATTATCAGTCTCATATTGATATGAAGACAGTTGATGGCAGTATAGTACCTTGGGTAGCATCACAGACAGACCTGCTTGCAAATGATTATGTTATAGTTCAAGGGCGAGACGTATAGAATTATTTTTATATAAGGCGGTGTAGCTCAGTTGGAAGAGCCTCTAGGGTCGGAGGTTCGAGTCCTTCCACCGCCCTCGTAGATATAAATATATGTGGTATTTAATAAAAGAAATACTAAAAACAGCTTGGGCAATACTAAAATTAGTATGGAGAAAATAAGATAATAAAATGATTACTTGTAAAAAATGTCATAAGTTTGTGAGCAATGTAGTAACGACTTATTACCCGGGGAGAGCAGAAGTCGGCAAAGTAGAGTGCGAGTGTAAAACTCATGGCCGTGTAGAATGCGACTACGATGACTTTGAGGAATTGGGTATTGAAGAATAATATATGATTATAATAACAAAAGCCTTTTTAATAAGCATAATAATACTGTATTGTTTTTATTGTGTGCCTTACTTAATTAGACTAGGATGGGGTCAAGCAGAAAACAAAACAAAGAAAGTTTGTGATTTATGTTTTAGAGATATTAAATTAATCAATGACAGATTAAACAAAATTAATGATGAAGAACAAAAAGTAAGTAGGCTAAGATAATTTACTAAGATTATAAAAACAATAGTTGTTAACAATAATATATGGGAGCACCAAAAGGAAATAAAAACTCTGCAGGTAAACCAAAGGCAGGAAAAGGAACTGGGCGTAAATCAGTAAAGCAAGAACTCCTTGATTTAACATTTTTAGAGGATTTATTTTTGGGTAAAATTTCAAATAAAGTAGCTTTGAATAAAATTAGATCCGGAAAATATAGTATTAAAGATAGAATGGTTATTATGGCTTTAGATGGTAATGAAAGAATAATTGGGCAAATAATAAATAAGATATTCCCTAATAAGCAGGAAATATCTGGACCGGGCGGTAAACCAATAGGAGTTAAATTTGAATTAGATGAAAAAAGTAGAGAAAAAATCAATAGACTCATTGCCAAGTTTGGTGGCCGATCTAGTTAAGCCAAAGAATAAAGATGAGAGAATATATGCATGTAGCCAAAGTCTCGTGCTTTTTTCATTGATATATTTTACAAAGTATCATCATTTTGTAATGCCAGACTTTCACTTTGACATGTATGAAGATTTGAAGTTTGAAAAGTATAGAGGTGTGCTTTGGGTAATGTTCAGAGAATCAGCCAAAACATCAATATCAAAAATAAAAGTAATTCATGACATATGTTATAGAAAAAAAAGATTTATACTCTGGGCTTCATTTGATGAAAAGAAAGCTAAGGCTAATTTATTTGATATAGCTTATGAGTTACAGACTAATGAAAATTTGACAGCAGATTTTGGGCAATTATTTTATGAAGAGAATTTGAATGATAAGAAATATGTTACTAAAAAGAGTATAGGGGAATTTATCACGGCCAATGGTATAAAACTTAAATCATTTTCTACTGGACAATCCACTCGTGGAGAGGTATATCAGGAGTTTAGACCAGATTTTTTGGTGCTAGATGATATAGAAACTATGAAGACAATGGTCTCAGAGGCCAGAACAGAGCAAGTAATTTCATTTGTAGACGAATTATTAGCCGGTATGGCTGGTGATATGGACTTATTGATACTAGGAAATAGGCTAACAAATTCTGGGTCAATAGCTTATATAGAAAAGAAAATGATACTCGAGCCAAAGTTTATGGTGCGAGATATTAAGATAAAAGACGGACATGGCAAAATAACATGGCCAGAAAAATATGTTGATACAGACGAAGAAGCAGAAATAATTAATGCTACAATCTCTGAGCCAAAAGAAAAAGTTATAAGTTTAGAGACTAAAAAAAGAATCCTCGGTCAGACAGTATATGCTAGAGAGATGATGAATACCCCATTGACTGATGATGAAAGAGAATTTAAATTAGAATGGTTACAGCATACTTATGAATCACGAGGATTACATAATAAACATTTTAATAGATATATAACTATAGACACGGCAGATAGCAAAGCCCGGGGAAAAAATAATCCAGATTATACGGCCACAGCAGTTGTAGATTGGGATAGGGATAATTTCTGGTATGTGAGATTGTTAAAGCAAAAGAGGATGAACGCCCCAGAGATAATTGATTGGATATTTTATTTATGGACAGAATATAAGCCATCTATGATAGGCGTTGAGAAGAAAGCATTTAAAGACCAGATAAAACCATATTTGGATATTAGGTCAAACGAATTAGGGATATATCCAATAGTAGTAGAATTAAAACATGGTGGATCACAGAAAGAGGATAGAATTAGAGGATCTCTGCAAGGAAGAATGGAGCATGGTAAAGTATTATTTGCTAAAGACCCAATAGACGATACAGATAAAGCTAAGGAACAATTATATGATTTCCCAAAGTCTGAGCATGATGATTTGATAGATGCTTTAGCTTATATAGACCAAATAGGAGTAAGACCAATATCACAAGAGAAGGCAGCTATAATGCCAAAAATACACGAAGAGTTCTATGCTGAGAGGGAGAAAAGAGAAAAGAGACAATCAAGTAAAGACCCGCTAGCTGGATTAATAGATTAAATATGCAGAAATATAAATTAATAACTTATTACGAGCCATTACTTAAAGCTAATACAGCCTTGTTTGTTGGGACGATAGAACAGTTGTATAAAAAGTTTAGTGTTGCTAAAGAAAATCAAGATACTAAATACTTTTCTGATGCAGATGGCTCGGTTATAAAGTTAGAGCGGGAAACAAAAAAAGAAAAAGAAATAGTTAGGGTTGTTTGGTTGCGACATTTCAGTAAAAGAGGTGCGTATGATATTGGTTTATTAGTCCATGAAGTAAATCATTTGGTATTAAGAATCTTAGAGGATAAGGGTATTACTATTAGCCTAGAGAACGAAGAAATTATAGCTTATGCCAATGAACATTTCTTTAAGTATTATTATACAAAATTGATTAGCCAGAAATAATTGTATTTATGGCCTCCAGTATAAAGGAATAGGTATTGTGGCGGGGTCTAACATAAGCCTCGGATAAATTTAAGCCTGTAGTGGTTAATCACATAAGTCCACTACTCCTATCTGGTAGCCCTTAGATCGTCTAGATCTTTAGTCCAATGCCTGGCATGGGAATTGGACTGGGGGTTATGAACATAATTATTATTGTATTCAATTAAAAAATATGTTAAAATAATATCATAAACATATTACCTCTGAACTTACTTGGATGTCTTAGCGGGCGACAAGTAAGTTCAGAGGTAATTCGCCCGCTACTATTATTAGCTTTTCTTTATATGCTAAATGAAGTAGAGGCAAAAACAAAAAAACCATACAATCCTTCCACTGAGGAACGTGCTTTTATCATGAAGCACTACAAAGGATTGCAGGACTCAAAATTTAAAAAGAATGAAGCTAAGAAAAGACTTGGCTGGGTTAATCTACTGGAGTTTTGGAGAATATCTAAAGATAATTATGATGTTATAATACCAATCAAAGAAAGTGGTGATTGGAAAAGACCAGCAAAGCGTGGTATTACAAGAGATAAGGCTAATGCTTTTATAGCTAAGCTGACTAAGAGGATTATAAAGCCTCAGATACTAGCACAAAATAGTAACCAAGAAATAGATCTCAAAGTCTCAAGGATTTTGAGAATTTTAGTTGAGTACGTAGAAAGAAGAAGTAGAGCAGTTAGAATCTTTATTAAAGCAGTCCATAAATGCGTAATAGAGGGCACTGTTCATGTGCAGATAGATGTAGTAAATGGTGTAGAGACAAAGACAGTACTTAGAAATGAAGAAATTTTTGTACCAAATGAATATCAGCCAGATATACAAAAACAGGCTTACATTCATAGGGCTTTTATAGCTAGTTACGAAGAGATGAAGCTCGAGTGGGGAGATCATCCAATGTGGAAACATGTCTATCCAGGAGCTAGTGATAAGTGGGGTATAGAGGATACATACTTTCATACATACAAGAGTGAAGTCTCTTCAGAGGATGATGTTTTAGTTCTCTATGCTTGGGAGCACACTGGATATTATAAAGATGGACCGAAAGCAGGGAAACCAAAACCAAAGAAGTTTAATGTTTTTATCAATGGTATTCCAATGTTGAAAATTGATAACGTATTAAATTTAAAACACAATAGATATAATATATCAAAAACTGTTTTTGAAATGTTCTCAGATTCTGATTATTATTGGGGCAATTCTTTACCAAATAAAATAAGACATGACCAAAGTTATTTAGATGCTTTTAGAACCATAGCTTTAAATAAGGCAATCTTAAATTTATTACCACCTTTATTTAATAAGGGAAAAGAGCATGTTGACCAAGATGTTATAGTTCCGGCTAAAATTACAACTACAGAAAATGAAATAGGTGATATATACGAAGTGCCCGGTGTAAATAAACCTTTGACACAAAGTGATTGGAATGTAGAAGAAAGAGTAGAAAAGAGTGTTGATGAGGCTACACAACCTCCAGTAAGTATTGGCCAAGATAGTGGTCAAGGTAAAACAACTCTAGGAGAAATACAATTGAAAGACGCTCGAGCAGCAGAGTTGATGGAAATTTTTGGCAGAATGATTGCTTTTTTAGTTGAGGATATGGGAGAGCAGACAGTATCAAATACTATACAATTTGAGACTAGAAGAGGTGCCCAAGCTAAATTAAATGAAGGAGAGACTGAGCTTTTATATGGCAAGGCAATAGATGTACCAGATCAGACATTGACCGGAGGAGCAAGTAAGGGGGAAACTGGAATAGTATCAATGAGATTTGGAGCTAAACATCCAGATCCTTTAGCTATTCTTCAAGAAGAAGTGGACGCAAAAAAAGCTGGCAAGAATATGCAAATTACTCATATAAACGTTGATTATCTAGATAATCTTGATACTTATGTTTTTGTAGAAGCTAACCCAGGTACTAGACCATCAGAAGAATTAGAAAGATTAACAGTAATAGAAAACTATAATACTACTTATAAAAATCATCCTTTAATAGACCAAAAGGAGGCGCTAAGAACTGTAATCAGAGTAAACAATGATGATGAGTCTAAATTATTATTAGAACAAGCTCCTCAAGTTCAGCCACAAGAGCAAAAAGGTAATACAGCAAGACCTAAAGTAGGTGCAAAACAATTAAATAATTTAATGCCAACAGTATGATACACATATTGAAAATAGAACAATTGAGACTTGATGAGATAAAACCGATTTGTCTAGACAGGACAATAATACACGTTCATCCAATCTATGCAGATGCCGCAACAATAATAGTCAAACAAATACTAGCTAGCTATTTGGCAAAATATGGGGCCACATCAGAAGTATCAGAAGAAGAGCGTGGTAAAGCAACCCAGAAGATGATAGACGAAGGGAAATACATGATTAGATTTTTCATAAATTCTACTCTTGAAGAGGATGAATTTATAATAACAACGACTAATAAAGCTAACCAAAAACAAGATGTCAAAAAATAAAACATCACTTAAGAGCGTAAGAGTAAAAATAGATACCAAGAAAGCAAAAAAAGAAAAAGCAGATAAAAAATTTGGTGGTAAAGAAAAAGCTTCTAAAATAAAAGAACTAAGTAAAAAGACAGAGGCTAAAATCGCAGTGGATTTACAAGAGCCAAGTAAATTGAGTGATGATGATTTGAGAACAATCATCAGAACATCAAAAGTCCACTTCGCAGAAGCTAATAGATTGTTAGAATCTAGAAAAGCAGAAAATAAATTAAATAAAAAATTAAGTGCGTAAACTAAAATTCATAATTAAATATCTATTCGGTAAAATTGGGGAAGATGAATTACTCCATCAGGAGTATGTCAGGAAATTTAAGAAATTTATATACCCTTTTGAGACTGCAGATACTAGCATAAAAAAACTATCAAGCATTGATAGGGCTAACTATTATAAAGCGGCCGTACAAATAAGGGATAATAAAATTATTAAATTAGAGCTGAATGAAATAGCTAGGGCAATGTATTTTGAGCTAGCAGTCAACCCGGATGGAAAGAAAAGAAATAGTTATGTAATGGCAGCTTACGAAGGAGCATTGATGTTCGCTAATAAATTTTATACACGCTTTCAAAGTTTGGCTATGCAAGACCCTGAAGAGAGACAAAAAGCCATAGACCTAGCTAACGATAGCATTGAAGAGATATTAGGTAACCAAGAATAATATGAATGTAAAATTAAAATTTGACAAGTTTATTCAAAAATTACGAGATGGTAGTGTGCTTAATAAAGGGATAAGTGATATAGCACCAAAACAGGCACCAGCACAAGCAACCCCGCCAACTCCCGCAGTACAGCAAGCACCCGCCGAATACCAACCACAGTATGACTTCCCACCAACATCCAACGATCCTAGAGATGAGGCATATACTAGGGATCAGGTGAAGAAAGGCGCTAAGGCCTTGTTTGTAAAGCCAAAGATAAAGATTAAACAGGCCAAAGATTTGAATACCAATGTCAAAAATCTTACCAGCGTGTTGCCATCAGGAATAATGGGAGAGAAAAACTACAATAAAGCTGTTAAAATAGTAGAGGAATTAGTAAAGAATAAGAAGTTTCAGGAAGCAAAAGATTATGTTGATGGTCAATTAAAAGAGCTGGCGAACGTGAATAATAATGTCTATGCTCAACAAAAGTTACAAGAGGGTGGGGCTAGGTATAGACCAAAAGTAAATAAAAAGTAACCATAAATATATGCCTAAAAAACAAGACAAGAAAAAGCCACCAGTAGTGGCAATCATTACTAGCAAGAAAAAAAAGAAATAATAAGTTTTTATTATATGGCCACTGCTCGGCCTAAAACGAGCGTTTTAATCATTCAACACTATAAATATGGACGATGAAAAAATCGTACCCAAAGAAGGAGAAGAAACTCCTAAGTCTGGTGCGGAGAAAGAAGACGAAAAAAATCAACCTAAGTTAGACGACGAAGGCAATCATATTGACCAAAAGAAAGAAGACGTCGTTAAAAAAGAAGGCGAAGGAGAGATTGTCGACCCTTACGATAAAAAGCTAGAAGATCTGAAAAAATCTAATCAGCGACAGAGTGTTGCTTTAGTGGAGAAGAATAAAAAAATCAATGACCTTAAAGATGAACTCAAGGATAAAGGTTTTACCCCTGATCAAATCAATGAGGTAGTTACCAAAGTGGTAGAGGAAAAACTAGGAGATATGAAAGCAGATGCTGAAGAGCTTAAAAAGCTAAAAGAGATATTAGCTGATCAAGCAATTAGCAATGCAGTTAAAGAGGTGGCTGTTAATCCTGGTGAGGCCAAGATTATAAAATTCTTCTATGATCATAAAGTTAATAAGACCCTTCCTTTTGCAGAACAAGTGCAGCAAGCAGCTGCATTGGCCAGATCAGAAATGAATGACCCTGTATTCCAAGCCGAAGTAGAGAAAGCTAACATTAGCTATACCGAAAGGACTGGAAAAAAATTGGAAGACTTACCAGTAAGTGAGGGGGCAAAGATATTTGCCAACGCTGTATTCAAATCAGATAAGGCTAAACAAGTATTTTTTGACAAGATCGGAAAAGGTCAACGTTAATTAAATAACCAAAAATATCATGCAAGATTTTAGACATGACCCAGCAGGTCTTGGCAGAGGCTATCCTATTATCGGTAATAATAGCGCACAGTTTTCTTATGCTGATGCTGTATATATCGATTTAGATGGTTTTCTAGCCCTTTCCTCAACTACAAATAAAATTCACGGTTATTATGTAGGTGCAGGTGAGACAATGGCTTCAGATAATGAAACTGTAGCTAAAAAGTGTCCAGATTATGTTTATGCTCAAGATGTTGAAATGATTTACGGATCAGATCAGGCTTGTACACAAACAGATATTGGAACTTATGCCGATTTCGGCACAGCCACAACCGGCGCATTCGAATTAAATTTAGCCGGTGGTGCAACTGGACAATTCTTAATTCTAGGATTTGACCCAGAAGGAGAAGGTGATACAGATGTAGTCGTAGTCGTGGCTGCTGAAATACAAAAAGCCGCATTTGCGCAATCTTAATAATTAATAGCCAAATCATATGAGAAATTTTGTACTAAACGGCGAGGCTGTTGACGCTACAGTGCAGGCTCTATTTGTAGAATATAGAGACGACGTAGATAATCAAATCTACTACAAAGACTATGGATATGAAGATTATGAACCTGATATTCCAGAAGAAAAATTGTCTTCAGTTTCCGGTCTTGGTAAAGGTAAACTGACAGTAGCTGGCCAACAATATGGCTCAAATACTCGCTACAAAGGATATAGCAAGCAGTTAGTTCTAAGAAAATATACTTCTGAGATTGAGTATTCAGAAGAAGACATTCATTGGTTGCAAAAAGCCCCTACTACTAAGCGTGTCTTAGAGTTTAAAGATAATATCGAAGGTGCAGTGAATGCTTTGAATGCCAACGTCAATGATGACGCAGCTAAGATGATTTATCTAGCTCATGGCACAACCTTCTTTACAGGGGGTGATGGTGTAGCTCTAGCTTCTAGAGTTCACCCAATTAGAAAACCAGGTGCTGGCTTTGCTGGCTATGGTTCAAACGTGTTCTGCACTAATACTGGTGCAGCTTCTACTCATAAAGCATTTACTCCAGATACTTTAGTAGAAGCATTACAAATCATGGATAGATATGTAATGAATAATGGCAGACAAATTGCTCCTGCCAGAAGATTGAGAATTTTAGTTTCTACTGAATTAGCAGACACAGTAGCTCAAACTCTACAATCTTTGTACGGACCAAATACTGATTTGGGATTAAGCAAAGGTTCAGCTGAGTTCCAAAGAAGCAGAGGTAGAACTATTGACTATCGTGTAGTCGTAGATCAACCACAAGCATATTCAACATATTGGGCTATTGTGGATTTAGATAGAGCCAAACGTATGTTCTTTATGGCTTGGGGATGGAAGCAACGTCTGATGGATGAATCTGAAAAACGTAAAGGTTTACGTTATAACGAAGGTTCCGTTTTATTTGGGCCTATCGCTAGAGATTGGAGATTTGGATTCTTTTCAAAGGGAGATGGCACTGCTACTTAATAAGCTAACCAAAAATAGTTATGAGAAAATTTTTAAATACACTAAGACAAAACTTAGGCGTAACAATTGCCATAGCATTTGTTTTGGTATTCTCAGTAGCGGCATCGGTTAGTGCATTGAGTAGCGTAGCAAACCAAACATTCAGTGGAGAAATCAAAAACATTGTTATAAATAACCCCGTTGGGGAATCAATTAATGAGGTTTTTGGTGGAACTACTGCTTATGATTGGAATGTTGGCGGAGACTTAAATGTAACCGGTGATAGTACCTTAACTGGTGAGGTAACATTGAGCGGTGCAGCAACCGTTAGTGGAGAATTGGGATATTTAGAGAGCTATACTGCGACGACAGCTACTACTACAGTAACGCAAGCTATGTCTGGTACTACTTTCTATTTATCTGGCGATACTGCCAAAATGACCTTACCTGCTACTACTACTGATGCTGGACAATTTTATAGATTCGTTATTGACGGAGCTATAACTGGTAACCAAACAATCGTAACTAGCGACTTAGGCAATAATATAGAGGGAACTCTAATTGTTGCTGGTGCTGTTGTAGATTGTGATGCTGAGGATACAATTACATTTGTAGCTGATGGCGAAAATCTTGGCGATTACGTTGAGCTTCGCTTTAATGGTGCAAAGTGGTTTATAGGTGATAGCGGTGCTTTAACTGCTTCTAAACTTACTTGTTCTGCTACTTAGTTACCTATAATTGATTATCTCTTTTATCCCTCAAATTTTGGGGGATAAGGATAGATAATTTATTAACCACATGACTATGCAAAATACTATAGACAAATTAAAAAAATTATTTGGCATCGAAATAAAGTATAGAGATTTGCCAGCAAGTAACTTAATAATCGAACAGCCTCATGAGAAGGATGCTGTCTTTGAAGAAGTATTTGGAAAAGGTCAGAACTTTGAGGGTCAAGGATCAAAAGATTGGAGACCTTGGAGACCTAAACATGAAGTACAGGCACATGGAGATTGTACAAATTTTTCAAGAAATAATGTAGCCGAAATAAAAGCTAAAGAACAAGGTATACTAGATCCATGGGGAGAAGAAATAAACTTCTCAGATTTAGATTCTGCAAATGGCTCGGGCACTACTAAGAGCGGAAATAGTTTAAGAAATACTGCTGAATGGAGCAGAACAGTTGGTCCAGTATTAGAGCGCTTTGCACCTTATACTAGAGATTGGGATAGCAGGGCTAGTGTAATAGCCAAAATACCTAAAGATGCCAAAAGATATAAACTAGGAGATTGGCAATGGCTTGATAGAGGTGTAATGGATGGTTTAGTATCAAGACAATCAATTAAAAATGCTTTAGAGGCTACTCCAGTTCAAATAGGGATTCCTTTAGGAGAAAGTTATACTAAACGCAAAGGAACAATAGATGATCCAATTACTCCACCAACAGCAATAAAAGTTTGGCATGCTATAGTTATATTGTATGTAGATGAAAATAACATGACCCATTGTTGGGATCACTATGCTAGAGAAATAATAGTGTTGTCAGCAGATTACCCAATAACATGGGCTATGGCTTTTGCTGATTTACCAGCTACTTGGAGAGGTGAAGGAGTAGAGGACGATAAATTACATAAGAGATTAATTGGTAAAATAATCCTATTGGTAGAAAGTGCTGGTGCGGCCTATAGAGTTTATGCAGATAAATTAGTCAAAGTTAGATTTGACATAAGTGATAAACAATTATTTGATGATACTACGAATGAATACTGGAGACCAAAAAATAAATTCTTAGGTGTTACAAACGCTGATTTTGAAAGAGTTAAAAAACAAGTTTTAATGATTGGCGGAGAAATACTAACCGAAGAGGGGGAGAATATAGATATAAGAGGAATAATTAACTAAAAAAATATATGTCAAAAAACATTCTATTAATAGTAATAGGCTTAATTGTAGGGTTAGGCTTGGGTGCACTTATAGCCTCAAAAGAGAGCCCAATAGATTTTGCAGGATTTAATACTCCTCAAACTGTAGTAGTAGGCTCTCAAACTAGTTTTGATAGATTGCCTTCTGAAGCAGTGCATGCAAATACCACAACTACTGTAGCCGGGGATTTAGTAACTCAAAGATTCCATACAGAGGAAGGTGGTCATGTAAGACTTAATGTGTCAGCCAAAGGCGCTAATGCTACATCTACAGCTTATATCCAACCATTTGTATCTTATGATGGTCTTTATTTCTACACTTTGTCTACAAGCACTGTGGCCTTAAATTCTACATCTACAGTCCCATCAACTTTTCCAGCACTAGAATGGACTCCTGGAACAGCCTCATCATCTAAAAGTTTCGTATGGGAAACTCAAGGTGCTGAGTATTTTAGATTTGTAATTTGGGGAGATGATTTAGCCGCTGATCCAACTGATGGAGTTAATGCGTACGCTGAGGTAATAGTAGAAAAAGAAATAGTGGACACATTTTAATTAGCTAATATAAAATTATGGTAAAAGAAAAAAATAATAATGACTATGGGCTAGACATAGAAAAGGATATTGATTGGAGTATATTTACTCCCGAAGAAAAAACACAATTAATAGAGTGTTATAAAAATGGTGACTTGGATAGCTTGGCCGCCTTACCTGATGTTTTAATAACACCAGATAAAGAATTAGAGATTGAAAAAATGGTTTTAGATCTAAGAGAGATAGACCCAGATGATGAATCTGAGGTTCAAGCAGAAGTAGAGAAATTCTGGGGAGAGGGTGGAGAAATGACACCAGAACAAGAAGCTAAGTTTCAAAATAAAATAGATAAAGAGACTGCCAAAAAAGAGGAAGTTATAAAAAATCAAAAGAGAGAAGTATTAAGACAGATTAAAGAAAGAAGCGGAAATAATGAAAGTACAGTACCAAATGCTTATACTTTAACTGCTGATGACTTTAAACAGCATCCAGAGATATCAGAATTGGGCTTTAAGATCGGAGATGTCATAGATAAAAAAAGAAAAATGGGTCCACAATCACCAAAAGCTAAACAAGAGGATAAATAATAAATAGATGACGCAAGTAGGCAAAGCAGAACTAATACCATTAACATACCAATTAGCCGATGGTGCGGGAGCGCCTACTCGGTATGTTCAAGCAGTGCTTATAAAAGCGTCAGATAGAAGTACTTTAGCTACAGTAAATCTGACAGATAATGGTGAAGGAGATTTTAGCAAATATACTAAAACTCCTTTATCACTTTCTCTAAGCAATGGTGAATACTTTGAGGTGATAATGACAGTTTATACAGATGCACTATATACTCAAAAGGACAATTCAAGATACGCAACAACAAAAAATGTATTTGTTGTGAAAGAATCTACGTCAGGAATAATTATGGGTAATGGACTTCGAAGCGCCGGACCAGGTATAAATATAGCTGAGTTAGCTGAAGAGTTAGTAAAAAGAATTTTCGGCTTTGATAAGTGGGAAGAAATAAAAGGTATAAAAACTTTTGCCAAAAAATTTATAGCACTGACAGAAAAATCTTCAAGCAAAGATATTAAAGATATGTTGTCTGAGATAAAGAGAATTATGAAAGAGAGTAATGATTCTCTTACAAAGACAATAGAACAATTAGCTGAGTTAGTCCGAGAACAAGGCAAGGCTATAATAAGTGATTTAAGCAAGGGCTTTGCTGAGATGAAGCAAGAGGACGATAGTGAAGAAAAAAATGAAATTTGGGCTGGTTTTGAGAGCCGTATAGAAGAATATAGGGGTATATTGGATAGCATAAATAGTAAAATAGATGAGTTAAACAATAAAGGTATTAATTTGTCAAGTATAGAAAATGCTCTTAAAGAAATTAACCAAAAATTAGCAATACGAATACAAGAAGAGGATAATAAAAATATCCGAGAAACTTTAACAGGATTAGAAATAGATGTAGCAGAGATATTGAATAAAATAACATAATAAAATGCCAGACATACCACTATTACCACCATTTGTAGTTGGCGTAAAAAACGCCTCTGATGCTCGTATCAATCCTTCAACCGAAGATACTCTTTTATTGATTAAAGCGAAGACAGACAATATCCCTGCTCTTGGACAAGCCCTCACTGCTGGATCTGTCCCGGTTGTCTTGACTGCTGCTCAACTCTCAACTCTGACACCTCCTGCTGCAATCATCGGGTTTGCCACCGAAACCACCCTAGCTTCAATTAAAACAGCTCTTGAAACCTTAGATAATATAGTTAGTGGAAATGAAGCACAGGTAGATATCGTAACTCAACCAGCCAGAGATAGACTAACCGACAATGTCGGAGCAGCACTACAAACTGATGTCATAATGAATGATACCACTGCTCTTACACCTAAGTTTGCTGTGATAAACCTTTCAGCTTCTGGCGATATAGTAGCTCTAGTAGCAAGTAAAAAAATAAGAGTATTAGCTTTAACTGTTATAGCAGCAGGAACTGTCAATGTAACATTTAGAAGTGGTGGCTCTACTGCTAAAACTGGTGTAATGCCACTGATTGCTAACACTGGTTTTGTTTTACCTTTCAATCCAGTCGGTTGGTTTGAAACAGTTAGTGGAGAAAAACTTGATGCTTTGTTATCAGCTAGTATAGATGTAGATGGATTTTTAACTTACATAGAAGTATGACCATAGAAGAAAGAAAAACTTTAATAGACAAATACAAATCAGGGAAAACAACTGAGGTAGTTAAAGACGGAGTAAAGGTTAAGTATATAGCTATTGATAAAAATTGGTTAAGAAAAATAATAAAAGATTATGATAAGCTACGAGTTTGAAATACATTTTGACAGCCAAGAGTTTGAAACAATAGTCGGAGCTGAAGATATTGTAGAAGCTATTGGTAAAGTTATAGATATTTATAAAAGTTCTTTTAATATAAACCTAACAGAAGATAATTTTATTATAATAGGAGAACAGTATGGCTAATTATACTATTACAACAGGCAATGATGATTTTTATACAACCCGACCAGATGGGGGAAGTATATCTACTGACTATACTAACACTACACTAATATTTGAAAGGAACAATATCATTTACCCATCTATTACCCGAATAGCTTTTGGAGATATAAACACAGATGCCATACCTGATACTGATGTAATTTCTGCTGCAACCCTTTACTTTTACTTCGACAGTTATACCGCTGGTAGAGGATCAACCAAAACTTATAATGTTTGGATACTAAAAGCTGATGAAAGTTCTTACATACTAATTCATAGTGGAACATTCGTATCAGCAGGTTGGTATAGCGTAGTATTGACAGCTTCTGAGATAGCCGAGATTGATAAGGTTGGTAAGACAATGTTTAGGTTTACCGTTGATGACCCAGGAGCACTAAAAGCAAGAAGGGTGTACATAAGAGCTTATGAGTATGATGCAGGACACACTTACCCAATGTATTTGGATGTAACACACGCTGCACCAAGCACTGGTGTAATAACAAGAACTTTATTAGGAGTAGGACAATAACAATATGGACCAAGCGAAAGAATTATTACCATACATAACTTTAGGCAGTGTTTTAGTAAGCATAGCTTTGGGTTATAGTAAAAAGAATACCAGCCAAGATATTGATGCTACTAAATTAAGTAAGGATTTAGAAGCTCATAGTAAAGATATAACTCATATAAATCAAGACATCAGCGAAATAAATCATAATCTAACTTTATTAAGAGAAAATGGTATCAACCATATAGAAAGAGATTTAAATGAAGTAAAGGTTCACTACGCTGGAATACTTGGAAGTATAGGAGCTAAACTAGATATATTGTTGAGAGACAAAAATTTTAAGCTATACAGTGATACAAAAAAAGATAAATAATTAAACAAAAAAGACATGTTTAATAAGCAAAAAAATACTGGTTTTCTTGAAAGGCCAGTGCAAGACACAGATTATCTAGCTGGTGGTTCTCCGCTAGAATATGAAGTTAGAATATATGATGGTAATTGGAAAGATTACGCTAATGATTTTGAATTACAAAAGCAGAATGGATTAGAACCTATGAACTGTGTAACACAAGCAATCATCAATTCAATTCAAGCTCAAATTAAATGGTTATTAGATAATGGAAAACTAGAGCAAGAGATAATAGATTTCCTTTATCAAAATGATTGTATTGTAGATGGCAAGATACAATTCTCTAAAAAGTTTATTGCTATACTTTCTGATACTACTCCGTTAGGGAATTATCTGACAAAGGTAGCTCAGATACGCTCTTAAATTATTTGGAATAAGTATCTAATATGTTATCAAAAGCAGAAAAATACAACGTAGTCTGGATGATTATAACTGGAGGTCTAGCACTAAGTTTGATCTTTCTGCTTTTGAAGTAATCGTTCATTACATGGAGGTCAGCAACCAAGGAGGCTTGAAATGCCAAAGAAGTGGAACTTCCACAAGATTGCTTTCTTGTTCTGCGAGAACTGTAATCGTCGCAGATGGCACGAAGTAGGACACTTCGATGGTCGAAGGGGAGAAGAGGCTGTGTGCCTTAAATGTTACCTCGTCAGGGAGGTTGGTCGTGAAGAAGAAGCATCACAACAAGCACTACAAGGGTAGGAACTACCACCATTTGACTCCCAAGAGTCGTGGCGGTGGTACTTCCACCAGCAACTTGCTTCTCATCGACATCGACAGGCACAGAACTTGGCACAGGATTTTCGGCAACAAAACTCTAGGGGAGGTGATTGACCTTCTTATCCGCCTTGAAAAAGCAAAAGCCCACCAACATTGATTGGCTCGGGCAGTGCCAATAAACTGCCCAAACTAAAATAATATCTAATAAGTAATAATAAAAATATGTCAGACACATTTACAACAAAAGCAAAACTAGATTCCACTACTATTCGAGGTTGGTTAGTTTTAATTGTACCTTTTATTTTAACCTTACTTAGAATGTTCGGCGTTGATATTCCTGATAATTTAAACGACGAATTAATAAATAACATTATGTCCATAGTAGAGGGCATTACTTATTTAGTCGGTTTAATTATGGTTTATGTTGGTAGAGTCAATGCAACTAAATTTTTGAAGGGCGATAATTTTTTTGGAGGCTGGACAAAATAAATAATTAAAAGAATAACGGTATGCGTACAATAACTTGGGAAGAGATTTATCAAGATATTAAAGATATATTTGGTGGAGAAATTGATGAACCATCTGCCTTACGTTTGGCCAATAGAGTATTGGATGATATAAGGTCAACTGTAAATCTACCAACACAAAGGAGAACTCATTATGTCTCCTACGCTTGTGATTTTGAAAGATACGCATTACCATCAGATTATAAAACAGAGGGCAAAATAAGTTTGAGATATGATAATCGGATAGATAATAATAGAAATAGAATACATGACTATGATGAGCCTTATGAAGCAAATAGAAAAGGCCATTGGGTATTTTATGATCAAGAAGAATGGAATCTTAGAGATGATACTGATATGGCTACTATCAGAGAAGATAGTGGCCAAGAGGCTCTTTGGCTAGCTAACGGAAGTGGTAGTCAGACATCTCAACTTATAAGCGATTGCGATAGTCTTACAGAGTGGGCAGGAGCACTAGGAGCAGGTAACTTATCTTTAGATGATGATGTGAAGGCAAAAGGCGAATATGCAATAAAATATGATGTAACGGCCGGAACTACCCCGACAATGACAGTTACATTAACCACGGCCATAGATTTATCAGAATATATAGAAGCTGGTATTTTAAGATTATATAAATGGTTGCCAAGCGCGCCGACACAAATAGAAATACAAATTGGAGAAGACGCTACTAAATACCATACTCAAACTGTGACGGCCCAAGCAGATGGATTGCCATTTGATACGGAAAATGTTAACGAGCTCGAGCTAAAATTTAAAGATGCAACTTTAGTTGGGGTGCCTGATATGTCAGTAGTAACACATTTCCAAATTAAAATGACCTTTGCGGTGGCCACTACTGACACAAATTTCCGAATAGATGAAATACAGGCATATAAATCAGAAACTTTAGAATTTGAGTACTATAGTTTTTATATGGTAAAAAATACTTCAACTGGAGTATGGCAAGAAAAATTAACAGAGACCCCGGGCACAGGAGAAACACTTTTGATACTTCCAGAATGGAGAAAACAATTCGTAGCTGGATGTGTTTATGAAGAGCTAGACAAAGCCGGAGATAAAAGAGCACCTGGTAAAAAAATAGAATACGATCAATGGGTAACAAAAATACAAAAGCGCTATCCAAATAAATCTTCTAAGACAGGAAACTCCTATTGGTAATTTTTAACGGGCTTCGTGAGAGCTTTATCTATTGTCCATTTATAATTATATAGTCTACTGTAAATTGTATGTTTATTAATTCCTGTTATTTTAGACCATTCAGATATTGTTAATACTTTATTATTAAATTTTAATAAAACATTGTTCCTTAAATTATTAGATTGTTGGTATTTTGTAGCCCATCTACAATTATCTGGAGAATAATTACCATTATTATTTATTCTATCAACAGTAGTATTAAGCTTTCTATATTTTCCATAATGGATTAAATAACTTTTGTACATATCATCTCGGAAATTCTCGAATTTTAACCACCTCTCACAAAGTTTAATCCCTCTACCATGATAATTATGATATGCTTTATTCTTAGGATTATTACATCGTTCTTTTATACCAAACCATATACGATAAAATCTTGTTTGAGATAAATGATGGGTAACATGTTTACTATAATTATTACAACCACACGATTTAGTATTATTAGATTGTAAGTTACCACCATTCACTATCGTTGAATTACCACAATCACATTTACATTTCCAGTATCGTTGACTATCTTTACCAGTATGTGAAAAAGCTATGACCAAAAGATGATTATATCTTTTACCAATAAAATTAACATACTCAGTAGGTTTGCTTCCTTTAATAAATTGCCCTTTCGCATTTCGTTTAATCATATATTTATATATAAATAATTATACATTTATCATAACATAAATTAACAAATAAGGATAATAGAGTTAAAAAATATGGATAAATTTTTAAAGGCTGATATTGTTGCCGATTTTAGAGGAGGTAAGAACCTCATGTTTGAAGCAGATGAAATAGAGATTAGCCAAGCTAGAGAATGTATAAATGCTAATCCTCGTCTGAAACTAGGTATCCAACCAAGGGATGGCTATGCTGTTGATGGTGCTTTTTCTGTAGTTGCTGACCCAATAACCTCTGCTCATACTTTTACAACAAAAGATGGTTTAGAGAGACCATGGCGCGCATCAGGTACAATACTTGAATATAAAAATCCATATTTAAGCACACCAGATTGGAAGACACTAGATACAGGATTTACTAGCGGAAAGATATTTGGCTTTGCCTCAGGGGATAGTAAAGAATATCTGGCCAACGGAGTAGAAGTAATAAGGTCTTGGACAGGAGCGTGCTCTACATTTGACTTAGTTAACTCAGATGCAACTCATGTAGCTCTAAATGCCCAAGGTAACCTTACTAGCGCCGCATTGCTAGGATTTAGTGCTACGGGAGTAGTAATAATAAACGGGACCAAATATACATATTCAGCAATATCAGCATTAAAATTAACAGTGGCTGTTGACCCGACAGGAGAAGTAGATGGATCAGACGCGGCCGAAGTACCAGATGCAACAGGATTTACTGGTGCACCTTTAGGAAACATTTTACTTATAAAAGATAGCCGACTTTGTATAGCTGGAGTGCCTAATAATGAAAATGCTGTTTATGGTTCTAAAATAGGTAATGTTAGAGACTTTAGTTTTTCAAGCCCAGCTGTAGCAGATGATGGATTTGTGGTAAAATTTTGGGGTAAACCAGTAACAGCTTTGGGAGATAAAGGTGATTATATTGCTGTAATGAAAAAAGATGGTGGGAAGAAAATAGGCTTTACTCAAATCAGGGCAGCTAGTGGGGATTCTATATTAACAGTGCCAAAATTAGATGGTATATTTGATGGTGAAGGTCTTGGGGCTATAAACATGAAAGGTACAATACAAAGTAATTTAGATTTCGTCTTTACATCAAAAGAAGTTGGAGTCAGAAGAATTACTAGGATAGGAGATGCTCAGATAGATAAGCCTGATAGCATGATGGAGGCCATAGAAGATGAATTTGATATTTATGATCAAACAGACCCAGCCTTGGGATTATTAAAACAACAAATTCATTTAGCGCTGAGAAGTAGCGACAAATTATCAGGCAATGATTTAGTAATAATCAAAGACCAACGCACAGGTTTTATAGGTGATTATAAAGGAATAAATGCATCATGTTTTTTTGTCCTAGATGGTAAGTTATATTATGGTGATTCATTCACTAAAAATTGTTATAAATTGTATACTGGAGAATACTCAGATTTTGATGGCACAGATTATCTACCTTATATGTTCGTATGGAAAGGTAAAAAATTACACTTTGGTTTTCCTGAGTATTTTAAGAAATTGGGCTATATATATATTGAAGGATTTATAACACCAAATACTACTGCGGATTTTCAAATGATATTTGATACTCCGGGGGGTGTAGAAACTATTACTAAAAAAATAGAAGGAACATCAAATTATGTATATCCAGTATCAGCAAATCCAATAGGAAATGATGCCCTTGGAAAAGGAGGATTAACCTCAGTAGAAGATAAAAATTTACCAGCAGGTTCTCGAAGATTTAGAAGAATTTTTACTAGCACAGATTTAATTACAAAAGATTGGTTTGAAATACAATTTAGATTAAAAACGGATCAAGATAGTGGATTTATAAGATTAACAAAAATTAGACCATTCGTAGAGATAAGAGATATATCACAAACCAAGACGAATAAAATAATAAATAACACCTAAGATAAAAATATGAAAAAAATACTACTCATCTTAGCCCTCCTTATAGCAATGCCAGTTAGTGCGGCTAGTTATAATATACAGGTCGGCGACACATTATCAAAAATAGCAGCTAACTTTAATTCTACAGTTACTCAACTGTTGCAATTAAACCAGCATATTGATAATGCAGATTTAATTTATGCGGGAGATACTTTGGAAGTGCCTAGTGCAATCAGAGGGGCTGATTTATACTACAGACCAGTTTTTGGTGGTGGAGCTGGCATTCCAATAACAGACTATGAAACTACACTGACAACATCTTTGACGAGCACGGCGACAACTATCAATGTAGCTTCAATAACCACAACTGATAATCATGTTTTAACTACTGCTGATATTTCTCCAGCAATTTATTTAGTATTAGATTCTGACTCATCAACAAAAAAAGAGATAGTAAAATGTACGACTATAAGTTCAACTTCTTTTACAGGATGCACTAGAGGCTTAGCATTTTATGGAGCAGAGTCATCAGTGGCTGCGAATAAAAAATCACACTCAGCAGGGTCAATGGTCGTATTATCAGATGTACATTTATTATTTGTTAGTTTAAATGCAGAGCAGTCGTGGACAAGAATACAGACTTTTAATATATATCCTGAATCGGGCGTAGGCGCTAATCCAACAACTACTTGGCAATTCGCTCCTAAAGGTTATGTAGATGGTGTTGCGATCCAAGGTGGCGTTACTTCAACTGAAGCACTGACTGGTATTGTCCAGCTTGGTACTCCAACTGAAGTAGCTTCTAGTACCTTTGATGCAGAAGAACCAACAGTAGTAGCTACAGACACTACTACATCTACTCCGACTTATTCTTGCGACTCTTCAGGAACTGCAGGAGCTTTATGTATCCCCGTAGCAGAGAACGACGGGAAGTTAAGTCAGACTTGGTTAGACTTGACTGAAGCTTATACTTTTACAGGTGATATGCACTTTGCTTCAACGACATTTACTGCTTCAACTACTTGGGATATTTTACCTGAATACGATTCAGACCCAATCGGAAATGATGAAGCTGTTAGGAAGAGTTATGTTGATAGCTTTAATCCAAACGCTGTTGTAGCCTTTGCCTCAGATACATTACAAGCTAGCTCTGATACCGCTGTTGGTGTTAGTGGGCCTTCATATTTATTGAAAAAACAAATAAATTTTTATAGAGAGGGGGTTGTTAGGGTGACATTTGATTTAAAAAGTAATGGCTCTAGCTTAACTTATGCTCGTATTTATAAAAATGATGTTGCCGTAGGTACAGAAAGGTCAACTACATCTGCTTCTTATACTACGTATTCTGAAGATTTGTCATTTACAGCTGGTGATGAAATACAAATATATATGAAAACGGATGGTGGTGGAACAATAACAGGTGTGCAAAATTTTAGATTATATTTCACAGAAACAACAAATACTGGATATGTGGTAATACTTTAATCTCATCTTATATCTCCTTACCTTGTAGGGAGATAAATAGAGGAAATTAATAAATAAAATAATATGCCAAATCAATCTTACACCCAACCAAGCGGACATTATGGTCCTGATACACCAGAGTATGTGCCACAACCAGGTGATACCGGTTATGTACCACCTAGTCCTGATTCTACAATTACTGATTCTACAGAAGCAGCAAACGACCTAAGTGAAGTAGATTCAATGATAGATGAATTAGGTTTAGAAGAACCTGCTGCAAATGAGGGAGAGGACTTATTTAAACAAGCTCAAGATCAGCTAGATGCAGAGTATAAGCAGACAGAAGCTGATATAAAAGCTGGCTCTGTTGAACGTCAGACTAGACAAATACAGGTTAATAAAGAAATACTTGGAGAATCAAAAGCTGCTTTGGCATCTCTTGGTCTTTTATCAGATGAGCCGGGACAAGCTTCAGCCACAAACGCCGTTCAATATCAGGCAGATGTTAAAAGAGAAAATCAAAAAGAAATTGATAAAATTATAGCAGAAGAACAGGAAGCATTAACCGCAGCTAGAAATGCTAAAACAGCTGGTAATTTGAATTTGGCTAAAATGAAATTAGAAGACGCTCGAGCATTGAGGGAAGAAAGAAATAATTTAAGGCTTACTGCTGCTGCAGAAATTAGAGCAATGAGAGATGCTGAAAGGGCAGATGATCGTCTGGCCATAGATAAACTTATAGAAGACAGAGCCGCCAAGAACTTTAAAAGAGAAGAAGCACAATCAGCTCTAGATGCTTTGATAGCTGTAAACTTCCAAGGTTTTGACAAGATGAATACTAACGAGGTAAAAACTTTGGAAAGAAAACTTGGTTTTATAGATGGCACTTTAGATGCATGGTATACACAATCAACTAAATTACAAGCGCTAGAAGGTTGGTCAACGTCAATGCAAACCAATAAAAATACTGGCGAGGTAACAGCTATATATACAAGACTAAATCCAGATACCGGACAGCCAGAATTTATGAAGAAATCTCTAGGAAATATCGGGGAGAGATACCAAGGAAATGGATCAAGCACTAGCTTTAAATTATCAGCTGACGATAGAGGTAAAATGTTGGGTGCGGGAATCTCCGAGGCAGATATCGATGCCTTAGATACTAGAATAAGGGAAAATGGTTTGACGGAGGAGATAATGGACTTCTTATCTGACGACCAGAAAAAAGTGGTACAAACAGTTTATAGCGGAGCTAAGGAAACAGTAGAAGACGCTGCAACCATAGTGTCGAAGATTAAAAATGGTGGTTATACAAAAACAATAACTACATCACAATTAGGAGAAGATGGAAAATATCATGACATAAAAGAAGAAGTCTTAGATGTAGACTCCATACCATCAGAACAATATAATGAAGTTATTCAACAATTAAACAATGAGAATTTCTTTGACACCGAAGACCCAGAAACAGCAGAAACACTAAACTGGTGGCAAAGACAAACGGAAGATGCTTTGACTGGTAGTATTAAAGATAAATATAATCCTTTTGACTAAAGCGGGAGTGAAGTGGGAGTGAAGTTGACCATATGATTATAAAACATTTATGCCTATAGATTTTACATCAATGGACGAGCGATTAAAGAATAGGAAGCGTAGTAGTATTTTTGACCCTACGCCAAGTTTAGATATACAACCAATAAAAAAAGTTAAACCTTTATCTTTTCCTGAATATGTTAGACCGGAAATGTGGCACGAGGTACAACAAGAAGAGCTAAGACAAGGGCTAGAACCAGTAGAGCTAACTAGCCCATATGAAGAAGAGATAGATGCTTTTGGTGTAAAATATAAAGAATTAAAAAAACACAATCCAATAAATACTCCTGTCTTTTCTCCATTCAAGCGAGAAGATACAATAAGCATTGGTCAAGAATCTATAGACAATGAGCCATATAGTGAAAAAATAAAAAACATCGAAAATGATGTCCTTAGTTTTTATAGGATAAAAAAAAGAAAAGAAACTTTTAAAAATGCGGGAGTAACCGGAAAAGAAAAAGTATCAGCAGATTATAAAGAGCCAACGGGGTATGTAGACAGTTTGATACAAGGCATAAAAAGGGGCTACAATGGCGTTTTAAAGCCAGCAACGGGTGCATTGCTAGAACAAGTAGGATACTTCGCAGGTAGCCCAGAAATGATAAAAAAAGGGGTAGAGATGAATGATAAAGCACTGGCTGAATTTGCCAAAAGACCAGACTTATTGCCACCGGAAGATATAAAAAATTTATGGCAACAGATCACAAGCCAAGATTTTGACTCAAGATATTATGGAGCAAAAGTAGGAGAAATGATACCGACGTGGACAGGAGCAATAACAACTGGTGCATTTACCGGAGGATTAGGAGCGATAGCAGTTATATACACGGCCGAGTCAGGAAGTTTTTATAATGAATTAATAGATCAAGGAGTGTCACCAGACCAAGCAAAAGTAGGGGCGTCTATTTATGGAACAGTGGCCACTCTTTTAGAAAATTCATTTGGTTTAAAACCAATAGGAATATCAAAAA
>Ga0210043_1000539_pt1 | contig 39824 bp, 35 predicted proteins | sample CryGeymet201501t_FD_183990 | JGI IMG/M metagenome (GOLD analysis project Ga0210043, IMG submission 183990) | Groundwater microbial communities from Crystal Geyser aquifers in Utah, USA - Crystal Geyser metaG 2015-01t (SPAdes) (version 2) | ecosystem: Environmental > Aquatic > Deep subsurface >... | reverse complement strand
ACTCAGGTCGATACCTACATACCGAATCTTCTCTTCCATTTCTCCCTCCTTTTGGATATAAAAAGGACTGGGAGTCTTTGGTCAGACGCGAGTTACACCGTACTCCTATTCGCGGTTGCACCGGTCACTCGGTGCGCCGCTCTATGGTGTTCGGTGGCAGGTTTCGGTTAATCTCTAAAGCGAGGTCGTGTGCCTCTCGGTGCCCTCAACCTACTACCGGCTCCCCAATCCCGTCAGATTGAGGATAACCCCTTCCGCCCAACCACGTAAATCATACCATCTCTAAAATCTAGTTTTTGGCCTTGATGGTCATTGCACTGCAATGACTTAAGAGCGCGGGCCGATTTAGAACAAAGGTTTTTAGAGGTCGCCGACACCCAACTTACAGGGGGTGTGAGACAAAACTGGTCACAGTACAAAAAGATTATCAGAGGATTTTTACCCCCGAGACAATTGGGGAAAGACAACGGTGGAAAACAGGCAAGTTGCCTGCCCATCGTGCACTACTGCGAAGTTGGCAGTAGGTTAGGGGGAATCTTCTCGTAATTTCGGTAATAGCTTCGGATTATTGGCACAATGTAGTGTACCCTGATGGTAGGGGTGATTTTGAAGTATCGGCCAAGGGAGATAGAGGATGAGTTAATGTGGCTCTCTGCGTACGGGTTTTCCCCAACGGGCAGAAGCCCAAGTGAGCCACTTGCGTTTTCACGGAGGGCGCCATGAGGTGGATCTGATTAGCAAACGACGAGGTCGAGCTGATTGGTGCCAGTCGGGATGCCGAGGCATATCGTCGCAAGGATGGAATCGCCGTTTTGCCCGCCACCTTACTCTGACCTTAATCTCGGAAATCATTGGGATTATTTCGCAATTTCTCTATCAGAATTGCAACATTTTCCACATTAAATCAGACTAACTTTGTTAAGCGACTGTCTCTTCCTTCTTCTCAGTAATCCTACCTGTTACATATTTATGGAGAATGCTGGTGACCAATGTCTGATAAGGAATACCTTCTTCGAGTGTTTTGGTCTTCAAAGCTTCTACGTCTCGTTTTGAAATCCTCACATTGATTCTATAGTCCTTTTGCCCTGTTTCAGAAGCAGCTTTCATCAGTCTTTCTTTCATCGAGGAGATATCGGACACAGAAGACCATTCTCCGGCTTCCACCGAATTGATTAGTTCTGATTCTTCATGCTTGTTCATTTTTTTTCTCCAAATTGAACTGCTTCGTATGCTTTCTGCTAGCAAATAGTATCTTCAAGAAAAAGTCCCCCTTACCTTCTTCCACAAAGGGAACACAGATCGCATATCCCTCTATATCTACAATCAGAATCTTTTGTTTTTTGTACTTCTCGATATTTGGGTGATCAACCACATCAAGAAGATGACCTTCCTCAATAGCGACCACGATACGCTCAAAGGAAATGCTTCTTTCTGCCTTTAGGAGTTTGTTCTTCTCCTCATTCCAATTGAACCTCATGGATCAAATTAGCTACACGTATGCCTTTTGTCAACTTCACGGCAGGGCAAACACACAGAAAGCCAGTATTGGTCAGGGAATAGACGTTTAGGAGAAATAGTAATTTGCCTGAGGTGATGAAGCGACCCAAATTGCACCGCAATGACCTTCTTTTGGCTTCAACTTTTTCCAAAATACTCGAAATATTCGTCCGATCTTGACTATAATAAAATCTAAAATTACAATAGTCGTATGTATTTGACCCGGGCGATCGAACCGACTATTCGTAAGATTGTAAAAAGTTTTCCGGTCCTTTTGGTAACCGGGCCCCGTCAGGTAGGGAAGACTACCCTTCTCAAACACCTTGCAGAGGACGGGCGTACCTACGTGACCCTCGATGATCCCCTTCAGCGGAGACTTGCCCTCGAAGATCCGGAGCTTTTTCTGGAGCGATTCGAAGCCCCGGTCATTATTGATGAGATTCAGTATGCGCCAAATCTTTTGCCCTACATAAAAATGAGGGTCGACCGAAATTCTACGAAGGGCGGGTATTGGCTTACGGGTTCCCAAATGTTCCACCTCATGGAAGGTGTGAGTGAGTCCCTCGCCGGAAGGGTCGCTGTAGTCCGTCTCCTAGGTCTTTCCCAGTCCGAAATCGAAGGTCGAGAAAGTAGTCCCTTCCTTCCGACGAAAGAGCATTTATCCGGGGCGAGGAACGAACATCAACCCAAGAAATTGATGGAAGGTTTCGTAGCAATCTATCAAGGAAGTCTTCCGGTCTTCTTTGCCGAGAAAGATCCTCCCGAGGTTGAGCAGTATTATTCGTCCTACGTGCAAACCTACCTTCAGAGGGATATTAAGGATCTGTCCCAGATTGGCGACGAGTTGTCGTTCCTGCGATTCCTCACTGCCACCGCAGCTCGGACGGGCCAACTACTTCAGTATGCCGACCTGGCTCGCGATGTAGGTATTAGCCAGCCGACGGCAAAGAAATGGCTCTCTATTCTCGTATCTTCCGGGATCGTTGCCCTCATCGAGCCCTGGTTTACTAACTCCCTCAGCCGCATGATTAAGACACCCAAGTTGTACTTTATGGATACCGGTTTGGCGGCCTACCTTACCCGGTGGACAAGCCCTGGCACCCTCGAGGCCGGGGCTATGGCAGGAGCCTTTTTCGAAACCTTTGTCGTCAGCGAGGTAATAAAGAGTTGGTATAACGCTGGGAAAACTTCGCCAGTGTACTACTACCGGGATAAAGAAAAACGGGAAATCGACCTGATTCTCGATGTCGATGGCTGTTTGTATCCCCTGGAAATTAAAAAAAGCGCCCATCCCAAAAAAGAAGATATAAAAACCTTCGGGGTCTTAGGGAAAGCTATTGTACCGGTAGGGTCCGGGGGAGTCATTTGTTGTGCCACCGAGTATTTGCCCCTGGACCAGCAGAATTCAATAATCCCCTGGTGGCTTATTTAACCCTGCCCCTTCACCGCCCCAAAGCTGACAAACTGGAAGAACCCATACCACTGGGACACCTGCCCAAACCCCGCAGTCGCCAGGGCCTCGCGATGTTCCTCGGCGGTCCAAGGAACTAGCACATTCTCCAAGGCTTGACGTTTTTGGGCGATTTCGAGATCGCTGTATCCTTGCTTGCGCTTAAAATCCCAGTGGATTTCGGTCAAAAATTCTTGCTCCCATGGTTGAGCATAGCTGATTTTTTCCGACAGAATCAAAATACCCCCGGGAACTAGGCCCTTGTAAATTCGCCCTAACAGGGGCAGACGAAGTTCGGGGGCCAAAAACTGGAGGGTAAAATTGAGGACTACCATCGAGGCCGAAGACAGAACCGTGTCGGTAATACTCTCGGTCCGAACCCGGACCGGGGCCACCGAAGGGTCCTGGTTCACCGCTGCAGTTAACCGGGAGGTCATGGCCGGGCTATTGTCTACGGCGATAATTTCCACCCCGGTCACCGAAATGTTGTGGCGCATTTCGAAGGTGGCCGCCCCCAGACTGGCACCCAGGTCGTAAACCCGGGTGTGGGGTTGGACGTAGCGTCGGGCAAACAGGCCTATGCCCTGCAGTATATCGGCGTAACCTGGCACCGAGCGGGTAATCATATCGGGAAAAACCCGGGCTACCTGGTCGTTAAAGGCAAAGGGCCCGGGCTCCACCGGATTGGCAAAGACCTGGTCCCGACCAGAAAAATCATCCTTCATAAACCGAGAAGACCCTTGGTAAACAAATACACCGTAAAGGTAAGGCCAATGTAGGAAAGGTTGTACAAAAAGTCCTCGGCGGGAATGGGTCCGACCCGGACACCCGTAGTAGCCTGGGGGCTATAAAAAATTGTCGGAAGGGCGGTGTAAATGCCGTTCACCAGACCAAAGGCTACAAAAGAGAGACCAATTGCCTGCCAAAAGCTGACCGACCATAAAATCCCCGGGGCCAAGAAAGCCGATACCACCAGAAATACCCCCGCCGAGCCGGCAGATAGTCGGGTATACCCCCGTTGGCGAAAAGGAAAAATCAACCCAAAAAAGGGTAGGGCCAAAAGAGCTTGAACCCACCACAACTCGGGTTGGGGAACCCCGTGACCAAAATAGGCCTCGACTACCTCAAAAATAAAAATTGTGGCGTAGGGGACGACCAGAAAGAACAGCCACTCACCCACGGGCAGGTGGAGAATTCGAACCGAACCCACAAACTCGTCGTTGAACCACCAATGCCCCTGCCGGGTGACAATTGTATCCCAGAGGATATAGAGAGCACCGACGGTCAGGGTAGCAACCAAAATGGCCGGCAGGTACTGGATAAAGTACACCTTGGAATCAAAACTCATGGCCAAAGGGCCGGCCAAAACAAACAAAGAAATGAGCGTATAGGTATGCTTTTTCAATGTAACTTCTCCTGTCCACAGAATACTCATGAGGGTGAGAGAGAACAACAGGGAAAAGGGACCCTCGGCGTCAAAGTCACAAAAAATGAGATTCCAGAAGTCCCCAAAAAAATACAAAAATATTTTTCGTTTAACAGGATTTTAACGAAGGTCTAGTAACCTCCCAGCGAACAGACGTTCAAGAATCCCGAAGGAGGATGAATTATGAAGAAAGCACTTGCTATTCTTGCTCTCTTGTTGGTTGCCGGTATGATGTTTGCCGGTGGTAGCCAAGCTGCTCCTGCAGCTCCGATGGCCGCAGAAAATGACGGACCTTTTGCTTGGGTTATCGATAACGGTAGTTTCCCCCAGGTAGATGTATTGAAGATGGAAGGTAATATTATTTCCGCCGGAAGCTCCACCGTATTCCCTGCTGCCGAGTGGATCGCTGCCCAATTGGAAGACGAAGGCTACACTGGCCAAATCACCATCGACAGTATCGGATCCGGTGCTGGTTATGAGCGTTTCGTAAATGGCGAGTCAGACGTATCGAATGCGAGCTCAAAGATCAAGCAATCGACCATCGACGCCGCTATTGCTGCTGGCCGACCAGCTATCGAGTTCCGAATTGGAACCGACGCCTTGGCTGTGGTTGTAAACTCTGCTAACACCTGGGCTACCGATGTCACCATGGAAGAACTGGCTAAGATTTTCACCTCCGATCGTTGGAGCGACGTTAATCCTGCTTGGCCTAACCAACCAATTCTTAAGTTTATCCCCGGTACCGACAGTGGAACCTTTGAGTACTTCGTAGAAGAAGTTTTCAGCAAAGACCCTGCGCCGATGCTCGCTTCGTCTAACCTCCAACTTTCCGAAGATGATAACATCTTGGTCCAAGGTGTTGAGGGTAGTCCTAACGCTGTTGGTTTCTTTGGGTACGCTTACTACGCCAACGAAGGTGCAGGACTGAAGATTCTCGACATCGACAGTGTGAAGGCAAATACTGCCAATGTTGACAACGGGACCTATCCCTTAGCTCGTCCCTTGTTCATGTACTCTGCTGCCAACATCATGCGGTCTAAGCCTCAGGTTGCCGCTTACCTGGCCTACGTACTCAACAACGCCAACGAAGCTATGCTTGCCGTTGGATACTTCCAAGCTCCTGTTGCTGCCATCAATGGCGCAAAGGCTGCCTGGCTTGAAGCTATGAAAGGTGCGTACTAAGACTCTCCTTTGTAAACGTACAAAGTCCCAAGTATAATCCCAAGGGAGGGGCAATTGCTCCTCCCTTTTTCTGTATCCGGAGGAGATATATGGAAACCCCAACGATGGCCCCCGGGTCTGTGCCCGAGGCCTACAAGAAGAAGCCCCGTATTCACGAACAGGTTATTCAGAGCCTCTTGTTCGTTGCGGCGGGTATATCGGTATTTATTACGGCCTACATTATCATCGAACTCACCAAAGAGTCTTGGCTTTTTTTCGGAGATCCCGAGGTAACTTTGTGGAAGTTCTTTACCGACCACCAGTGGCAACCCATGATTGGCGAGTTTGGAATTTTACCCTTGGTCAGCGCTACCCTCATGACTAGTTTTATCGCCATGTTAGTGGCAATCCCTCTCGGCCTCATGGTTGCAATTTATCTATCGGAGTACGCCTCCGAAAGGGTTCGAGGCACCCTAAAACCAATCCTCGAGGTCTTAGCCGGAATTCCGACTGTTGTCTACGGGTACTTTGCCGTTACCTTCATGACCCCCTTATTACAGAATATTTTTGGAAACAACGTGGTCGACGTCTATAACACCGCCTCTGCTGGCCTTGTAATGGGTATTTTGATTCTCCCCCTGGTTTCATCCATGGGCGAGGATGCCCTTAGTGCGGTACCACGAAGCCTTCGAGAAGCATCCTTTGCCTTGGGGGCCACCAAGATGGAAACCTCTATCGCCGTAGTCGTACCGGCGGCTTTTTCGGGCATTGCCGCGGCAATAATCGTCGCTCTTTCTCGGGCCGTTGGCGAAACAATGATCGTGGCCCTGGCTGCAGGCGCTGGTTCGAACCTGACTCTGAACCCTTTCAAAGGAGCCGAAACCATTACCGGGTATATTGTCCGTATTAGTGGCGGAGACATTAGCTACAATACCATCGATTACAACAGTATTTTTGCTTTGGGTCTGGTCTTGTTCCTAATTACCCTTTCCCTGAACTATATTAGCCGCCGAATTGTCGAAAAATACCGGGAGGTCTACGAATGAGTAAGACAAAAACCCATCCAATGGCCCGAACCCACGAAGAGTTGGCCGCGCTCATCCATCGCCGGAGGCAAACCGGGAAGGTGTGGCAGTTAGCTTTCTACGGGGCGACGGGAATCGCAATTCTTTCGCTTATTGTGCTTTTGTTGAACATTTTTAATGGTGCCTTTGGATTTGTGTTAATTCAAAACGAAGTTGAACCGGCCGACCTGGTAGCCTCGGGCAACCTTGCCGACCTAGATCAGGCTGGTCTTATCGCAATAATTGAAGAATACCAGTCCGCCGGTCTCGTTCGCCGTTTTAACGCCGAAAAACCTTTGGCTAACCGATCGGAACGCGAACTTATCGATCTCGTCGAAGAACGAGTAGTTAAACCGGTAATTATCCAGGCTTGGTCCCTACAAGATAGCATTTTTCGACAAAACGAAATTCGAGCCGTCGCTGCGGACTCTGACCTCACGACTCTTACCTTTCGTAGTTGGGTTTCCTGGGAGTTTGTTGTTAGTCCTCAAAATCCAAGCCCCCAGTTTGCTGGGGTTCGAACGGCCCTCTTGGGATCGTTATGGATGATTCTTATCGTTATGGTGGTAGCCTTTCCTATGGGGGTTGCCGCTGCTATCTACCTGGAAGAGTACGCCACCAAAAAAACTTGGTACAATCGGCTCATCGAAGTCAACATCTACAACCTGGCCGGTATTCCATCGATTATTTACGGTTTGTTAGGTTTGGCCTTGTTCGTTCGAGGTATGGCTCCCTTTACCAGTGGTGCTATGTTCGACCCCACGGTCGACGAAACGACCAACGGACGAACCATAATTTCGGCCGGTCTTACCTTGGCCTTGCTGATTCTCCCTCTCATTATCATTAACTCTCGAGAGGCCCTCAAAGCTATCCCCAAAAGTCTACGGGAGTCTAGTTACGCCGTCGGGGCGACCAAGTGGCAAACCGTATGGCACCACGTTCTGCCCGCATCCTTCGAACGGGTGTTGACCGGTACCATTCTGGCAATTTCCCGGGCTGTGGGAGAAACCGCACCTCTCGTTGTCGTAGGGGCTTCAACCTTCGTTACCTTCGACCCTGCGTCGCTCTTTGCCAAATTTACGACCATGCCTATTCAAATTTATCAGTGGTCGGCCCGTCCCCAAAGCCAGTTCCGTAACATCGCCGCCGGGGCAATTATCGTCTTACTCATCCTCATGCTGAGTATGAACGCTTTCGCGATTATCATGAGGAATCGAATTGCAAAAGAGAGGAGAGTGTAAAAAGTATGGAATCAAACTTAGCGATGCAAACCAAGGATCTGGATTTTTTCTACGGTGATTTTCAGGCTCTCTTCAAGGTGAGTTTAGACTTTCAAATAAAGCAGGTAACGGCCCTCATCGGTCCTTCGGGTTGTGGAAAAAGTACTCTGTTACGGTGCCTCAATCGTATGAACGACCTTATTCCAGATACCAAGGTCATTGGTCAGGTTAGCTTCGAAAATGTAAATATCTACAATCCCGAAGTCGACCCGGTCGAAATTCGTCGGCGAGTGGGAATGGTATTCCAAAAACCAAATCCTTTCCCCAAGAGCATCTACGAGAATATCGCCTGGGGGGCCCGAATAAACGGCTTTCGGGGAGACATGGACGCCTTGGTTGAAACAAGCCTCAAACGTTGTGCCCTTTGGGACGAGGTAAAGGGAAAACTGCGACAAAACGCCCTGAGTCTTTCGGGGGGACAACAACAGCGTCTGTGTATCGCTCGGACTATTGCCGTAGAACCGGATGTGATTCTCATGGACGAGCCAACCAGTGCCCTGGATCCCATTTCGACCGCAAAAATCGAAGAGCTTATTCTTGAACTCAAAGAGCGGTATTCGATTATTATTGTAACCCACAACATGCAACAGGCCGCCCGGGTTTCGGACCAAACAGCCTTCTTCTTGAACGGGTTCATCGTCGAGGTTGGAGCTACCAAGGAACTCTTTGCCAATCCCAAAGAAGACAAAACCAAGGCCTACATTTCCGGTCAATTTGGTTAAGTTCAGACGATTAGGCAGCCCAGTTTTATACCCACTGGGCCTGGTCGCGTAAATCTTCCAGTTCCTTAATCCAGAAAGCCCGGCCTCCCCAGTCCGGGTTTTCTTGTTGAAACTTCGAATCTCCCCGTTGCCTATTTTGCCAGGCCAGGAAGTAGACCATCCGCATAAATCTCAGGGACTCGACCAACTCCAACTCGGTCTCGTTAAAGGGCACAAATTGCCGGTATCCTTCCAAAATAAGTTGCCACTCGGTCCAGGCCTCGGGGAGCCGGTCGGAAACCAACATCCATAGGTCTTGGACCGCTGGTCCTTTCATACAGTCGTCAAAATCGAAAAGAAGCAAACCTTCGACTGGTCCCCGATCCAAGATATTACCTCGGTGGACGTCGCCATGTAGTGCGCCCATTCGGGGAGCTACCCGATCAAAAATGTTGCTGGCTCTATGGGTCAAAGAACTAGCGAGGTCAAAAAACTCAACCGATACTTCTGGGTGTACAACACCAGAGTTTTTCAGCTCCCTAAGGAAACGATCCGTTGCATCCTTAGGGGAATACACTATCCGGTGATTCATCGAAATAGTGGCAGAAGTTCGGTGAAGGCGCCCTACAATGCTCCCAAGTCGAATAAAGTCCTCCTCCCTCGTCGGGTCGAAGGTCCTGCCGGCTCGGCGGGGATAGAGGGCAAAGGCTCCGGTCGTTCCCCCGTAAGCTAAGGTCTGAAGGCTATACCCTTGGGAGTTTACTAAGGGCATTACCACCGGAACTTCTGCCTCTCCAAGGGCGAATACCAGATCGTGTTCTTCTTCAATGCCCGCGACGGTCCATCGACCGGGACGATAAAATTTTACAATCCACCTTCCACCATCCGTATCGGTCAGCCCGTAGACTCGATTTATAAAAGAATTGAAGGGCTCAATCGTCCCGTCTAGGTCGATTTCATAGGCTTCAGCGACCGCCTCTATCAGAACATGGGGGTTGAGGGTATCAAATTCTCCGGCCATACTAGGGAGCCTATCCTTTCCTTAGGGAAACAGCAATCTAACCAATCAAGAGGGAGCGTGTATGGTGTCAAATTTTCTCAGTCAGTTTTTCCGCCAACTTGGGCTTTCTGAAGGCATTATTGATTTCACAATTCACATTACCTTGGGTACGGGGGTAATTCTTTTGGGTCTAATAGGTAGCGGGGTAGCCAGGCTTCTCCTAAACCGGGTGGTTACCCCAATAGTCCGTCGGAGCAATATCCCTTGGGCGAATGTTCTCGTAGAACAGGGTGGGCTCAATCGTCTAACCCCGTTGGTTGCCTGGCTCATTATTTCCCTTCTTGCCCCCTTTGTAGGAATTGGTAGCACCATATTTGGAGACTTTATTCTCCGTACTCTCCAAGGAGTATTCGTCGGTCTATTGGTAGTCAAGATAGGGGTAATCCTCGATGGAGCCAACAAAGTATACGAATCGTATCCAGTAAGTCGGCAGCGGCCAATCAAGGGCTACATTCAGTTGGTAAAGATTTTCCTTTTCATTCTTGGGGCAATACTCCTGGTAACTGCAATGCTCGATATTAGTCCCTTGGCTATCCTATCGGGATTCGGAGCGATGAGTGCAGTTATCTTGTTGCTTTTCAAAGATACCCTCTTAGGACTGGTCTCGGGGGTTCAACTTTCGTCTAACGACATGGTCCGCCTCGGAGACTGGATCGAAATGCCAAAGTACGGAGCGGACGGAGAAGTCATCGATATTACCCTTCAAACCGTAATGGTACAAAACTGGGACATGACAATAACTACGATACCGGTCTACGCCCTCATTTCGGATAGTTTCAAGAATTGGCGGGGAATGAGCGAAGGGGGAGGTAGGCGGATGAAACGTAGTTTGTTTATCGATGCCTTGGGCATATCGTTTCTTAGCCGAGCCCAAATTCAAAAACTCGCCTCGGCTGAACTTCTTGGCTCTTATATCCGAGAGAAAATCGCCGACATAAAGGTGAACCCCGGAAGTGGAAGAAATGGCGACATTAGTCGACGGAGGCTCACTAACCTGGGTACTTTTCGCCAATACGCATCCGAGTACCTTCAAAGACACCCGGGAATTAACCACGATATGACCTGCATGGTTCGTCAATTACAATCGACTCCAATGGGGGTGCCAATTGAGCTTTATGCTTTCACCCGGGAAAAGGCGTGGATAGCCCACGAACGACTGCAATCGGATATCTTTGACCACCTTATTTCAGTTCTTCCTTTTTTTGGCCTTCGGCTCTATCAATATCCCTCCGCAGGAGTTGAAGTATCGAGTTCCCAAGGGCTACCGCTGCCGGTCCTCGAGGGGTTCCCGCTCGATAGGCGAAAATAAGAGTTCTTGAGGGAGTAGGGGGAGCAATTTCGAGGTAGGCAACGCCCCAGGCCTTACGAATCATCCGGGGAACCAGGCTTATTCCAAGTCCCGCGGCTACCAGGCCCTGGACGGTTTCGATTTCTGCACTTTCATAGACTACCCTCGGGGTTACCCCCGCGTCTTCGAGGGCTCGGCGGACAATGGTAGAGAATCCGTGGCCTTGTTTCATGAGGATTATGGGCTCTTCGGCCAGGCTCGAAAGGGCAACAACTCCGGCTCCCGATAGTCGATGGTCCGGAGGGACCGCCAAATAGAGGGGTTCGGTAAACAGTGTTTCCCCTACCAGCCCATCGGTCAGTCCTGCCTCGTCAAGAATTGCCCCATCAATTTCTAATCCCAACAGGGCCCGGGCCAAACCGGGGGAACTTTCTTCCCATAGTTCGACCCTAATTCCCGGGTATGTATCGTGAAAGTAGGCCAATATTTCTGGCAATACGTAGGCTCCGGTGGTGGGCAGACATCCCAGGCGGACCCGGCCCCGGGTTAAACCATCTAATTGTTCCATTTCTTCCCGAACTTTTTCGGTTTGGTGTTCAATTTCTATCGCTCTGGGTAAGAAGAGTTCTCCCCGGTTGGTTAAGAGTATTCCACCCCGGGCCCGGAGAAAGAGAGGGCCCCGGAGTTCACTCTCCAGTTTTTGAATCTGGGCCGATAGGCTCGGTTGGCTTACGTGGCACTCTTTGGCCGCTTTGGTAAAGGACTTATTCCGGTATACCTCGAGAAAGTATCGAATCTGATGAATTTCCATAGGTTTCCTGCCCACCTCCAGTCTTTTTTGGACGAATCGGGTACAATTAGTGCTACCCTTAGTATGGAGGAGATCTTTCATCATGAACATAAAAAAACCTCGACCTTTGGCGGTCTTTTTGTTGATTCTCGCCTTCGGGTTTCCCATTTTTGGTGGAGGTAACCGCTCCGCCGCACCGGTGGAGAGAGTCAAAGAGGATGCTCAGGTGGACATTTCTCGGGTCGTCCTCTACTCAAGCGGAGTAGGGTATTTTGAATTTTCTGGTCAAGTAGAGGGAGACCAAGAGCTTACCCTCCTATTTTCTCGTTCCCAGCTCAACGATGTCCTTAAGTCGATGACCGTTCGGGACTTGGATGGTGGACAGATTTCTTCAGTGGTCTATCCTGGAATCGATCCTCTTGAGCGGACCCTGGGGAGTTTTCGGATCGATTTGAGTACCAATCCCGGTCTCCCGGACATTCTCCGTCAAGTTCGAGGGGTACGAGTGCGAGTCGATCCGTCGACCGGGCCCTCCGTATCGGGAACAATTATTGGGGTTCGTTCGGTTCTGGATTCCGAAGGTGTAAGCAGGGAGGAACTCACCTTGCAAACTTCCCGAGGTCTACAAACCTTCTACCTTGACGAGGTAACATCGCTGGCCTTTGACGACCCGGCCCTCCAGCGAGAGCTGACCCAGGCCCTGAATGTCTTGGCCACCCAGTCGGACTCAAATGTCCAGCCTGTCAGAATTCAGTTCACTGGTTCGGGAACCCGGAGGGTTCGAGTGTCCTTTGTTTCCGAGACCCCTGTTTGGAAGACCAGTTATCGGGTTGATTTAGGAAACTTCGATGCCGATGCTTCCGGGGTCAACTCCTATCTCCAGGCTTGGGCGATTGTAGAAAATACTTCGGAGGTCGATTGGGATTCTGTTCAATTGTCGTTAGTTTCGGGATCCCCGGTCTCGTTTATTCAAGATCTTTCTACCCCGCTCTACCTCCAACGGCCAGTCGTCGCGGTTCAGGCCCAGGAGAAGATAGCACCCCAGGCATACGATCGGGGCGCCATCGCCGATGAATCCTACGCTTTTGAACCTGCTCCCGCCCCCGCCATGGCGACCGCACCTCGGGCTGTCCGTTCACCGGTTATCTCATCGCCGGTTCTGGAAGCCTCGGGCGTACAGCCCCAAGTCCAGGGAAACGAAGGGGCCTACAACTATGAGTTTGTCCTGGAAGAACAGCTTTCCATTCCCCGGCACCAAAGTGGTCTCATCCCCCTGGTAGCCCAAGAAATTCCCGGGCGCCTTTTGAGTATTTATACCTACGGCAGTTCCTCGGTGCACCCGTACGCTGGGGTGCAGTTAGAAAATACTACCGGTTCCCGGCTACCGTCTGGCCCGGTTACCTTTTTCCAAAACGGTATCTATGCGGGTGATGGGCTGCTTCAGAGTTGGGGCAAGGACGAGAATCGCATAATCACCTTTGCCCAAGATCTAAGCCTACGAGTGGGTGTCCAGCCCTTGCAGACCCAAACGGTGGCCCGAATAGTCATTAACCAAGGAGTTCTTCGCATCGAGCGTAGGGTCGACTATCAAACTGAGTACGAGATACAGCCCGGGGAAGAAAGGGCAAGGTTTCTCATTTTGGAACATCCCCGTAATGCATCACGAATTCTCGAGCCCTTCACTACTAATGGAATCACCCTTGAGGAGGCAACCCTTACCCACTATCGGTTTGGACTCCCAGTGCCTCCGGGACCGAGTGTATCCGTTTTGGTCAAAGAATTTCAAATTCTTGAACAAAGTATTGTTCTTCTTTCGACCCGCGCGGAAACCTTCTTGGCCTATCTGAACGAAGGGGCAATTACCCCCGCTGTTGCCCAAGCCTTAGAACGAGCGGCCCAGTTACGACGCGAAATAGAGGCTGTAGAAGTTCGAATTTCCCAGCTCAACCAGTCTCGAACCGCAGCGGTCAATAATCAGGCCCGTATCCGTAGTAACCTTGAAGCTGTCGATCGAGAATCGAGCCAAGGGCACGTTTTCTTGACCCGGCTTTTATCTCTCGAAGACGAAATTAACCGGATCGATGAGGATCTCATAAAGTCCCGAGAAGATCTGGCGATTGCCCGTAGTTGGTTCGAGTCTTTCATAAATGATCTGACGGTAGAGTAAGATCGATTGCATCGAAGAAGGATATAAAAGGCGTTGGGTATCTTTAATATTAAACAAATTCAATAGGAAAGAGTCTATGCATAGAAAATAATAGCATGCATAGAATATTAATGTGAAAACATTCACAATAAAATTAAAAATAATATTTAAAACGCTGTATTGACACATAACTTTTTTAGTGTAACTATAGGGTATCCATATCTCAGGAGGATACGATGAAGAAAGCGATTTTATTTTTATTGGCAGCAAGCTTCGTTCTATATAGTTGTGGAACCGAAGCCCCAGCGGCCGTAACTACCAGCGAAGCTCTCGCTGATTCTGCAACGGCTACCTACTACTATGTCTCCCACCAAGGCGGATACATCGGTGAAGCTACCGTAACCGTAGGTGCAAACAACGAAGTTGTTTCTGCTTCAATGGCTGAATGGCAAGGACCCAACGGATGGGCCGAGCATAATAGCGAAGATGGCAAAAGCCTCGTGGATGGAGCCGTTGTTCGAGTACCCGATCCATTGGCCAACTTGAGCAACCCTAATCCCCAAGTAAAAGGGTACATGTTCTACATCTACCATGCCCGTGAGGGAATTGCTACTTGGCTCCAGTACACCCCAGGGGCCGACGGATTTACCCGACCAACTCGTCAGTACGAGCGAGACTTCGAAGGTCTCATGGGTAACCCCATTCGGTCCGCTGCCTATGCCGAAGCTGCCCGTAACGATACCCTGGTGAACGTCACCATCGAGGGGAACCGAGTAAACGTTGGGAAACCTGCAAGCCAGACTGTCCACTACGGGCACATGGACAAAGCAAATCCTAACTCGGTCTACATGGCAACCAGCGGAAGTAGTATTGGTTACCGGTTCAATAACGCAGCTCTTCTTGAGTTCTTCAAAGCGAACCCGACTGCAGATTACACCGCAACCCGCATGGTTGAGACGAAGATTACCTTGGCTGCAAACCCAGCAATAGACGCGAAATCAAACATTGCTGCATATTCCCAAGAAACCGATCGAGTTTTTGCAGTTGCTGACGCTGTCAGTGGTGCAACCTACAGTGACTTCCCCCACTACGCCTTGGGACTCCAAGAAGCGTATAAGGCCGCTGTTGCTACTCGGTACGTAAAGTTCTAAGAATCACCCATACGAATAAAGAAGGCTGTCTGCTCTTTGCGGACAGCCTTTTTTCGATTTGTCGGGTACCCTCGTTTGGAATGGGGACTCCAAAACCCTTTGTTCTAAATCGGCCTGGGCTTTTTAGCCATCGCGATGCTACGACCATCAAGGCCAGAAAACCTACTTTTTTGAGAATCCGGCCATTTCGGCCATTTCTAAGGCTGGGCCTTCGATGTTTTTTCGCTTCTGATGTACCAGAGCCTGAACTCCCGTAGAAAGCCCGTACAAGTTTATAAATCCTGTGGCATCCCTATGATCGTAGGCACTCTCACCAAAACTGGCTAGGTCCTCGATATAGAGGCTGAACGGGCTCTTTCGGCCGACAACCTGGATATTCCCCTTGTAGAGGGATAACCGCACGCTACCGGTACAATACTTAGCTGCCTGTTCCATATATCCATCCATAGAGTCTCGGAAGAGGGTGAACCACTTGCCCGAATAGATAATGTCGGCGTATTTTAGGGCCATCTGGTTCTTCATACCCAGGGTGTCAAAATCCATGGTAATCATTTCCAGTTCCCGAAGAGCTCGATAGAGGACGGTTCCTGCAGGGGTCTCGTAGACTCCCCGGCTCTTCATTCCTACAACCCGAGTCTCTACAACGTCTGTCCGGCCGACACCATTTTCTCCGGCGATCTTGTTCAACTTTTCCAAAAGGTCGAGGGGTTTCATCGGTTTGCCGTTCATACCAACGGGAAAGCCCTTTTCAAACTCCACGGTAATTTCAGTTTCTTGGTCTGGCGCCTTGCGGGGATCGACGGTCAAGAGAAACATATCTTCTTCGGGCCGGTTCCAGGTGTTTTCGAGAATTCCACCTTCGTGGCTCATATGCCAAATATTCCAGTCTCGGCTATAAATGTTTTTCTTGCTGATGTTGCCGATTGGGATGTGGTGCTTCTGGGCATAATCGATTGCTTGTTCTCGACTGCGAATGTCCCAGATTCGCCAGGGGGCAATAATATGCAAATGAGGAGCCAGGGCCTTGTAAGTAAGTTCGAAACGAACCTGGTCGTTGCCCTTTCCTGTGCACCCGTGGGCTACGGCGTCAGCTTTTTCTTCCAGGGCAATTTCGACCTGTTTCTTGGCCTGAAGGGGGCGGGCGATGCTCGTTCCCAACAGGTACTTGCCCTCGTAAATTGCGCCGGCTCGAAGCATGGGCCACAGATAATCTTTGGCGAACTCTTCCCGGGCATCGATGATGTAGAGTTTACTGGCTCCGCTGGCATGGGCCTTTTTTTCCATGGCCCCCCAGTCTTCGTCTTGACCTACGTTGACACAGACCCCAACGATCTCGGGGTTGCCGTAGTTCTCTTTAAGCCAGGGGATGATGATCGAAGTATCGAGCCCTCCGGAATAGGCCAGGACAATTTTTTTAATTTCCTTGGACTTGCTGGGTTGATCCGAGCTGGTTGCCCCGCTGGCCGCCTGGTCGCCGGTTTCTCCGGGAATCCACTTTACCTGCTGCATTAGAGTTCCTCCAAAATTCTGCGTAGTATTCGTATTCCGTCGTATAATTCTTCTTTTTTAATAGTTAATGCTGGGGCCATACGCAGCACATTGGTGCCGCTACGCAACAAGAGAAGGCCCTCCTCCCGAGCCCTTTGCAAAAGGGCAGGGATTCTCTCCCCCTCCTTCATTTCAACCCCTCGGAGCATTCCTAATCCCTTTACCGAAACCAAATGGGGAGAGTTTTCAACCAAGTCTTCGAGGGCCACCTTAAAGGTAATCGCCTTCTTTTGTACTTTGGTCAAGAAGCCTGGTTTATTCAAAATATCCCAGACCGCAATACCTGCCGAGGTTGTCACCGGTCCACCTCCGAAAGTCGTGCCATGATCACCGGTATGAACCAAGGAGTTTATTTTCTCTGGCAACAAGGTAGCCGAAAGAGGGAGTCCTCCAGCCAGGGGTTTTGCTAGGGTAATTATATCCGGGGTCAGGCCAATCATTTGGCTAGCAAACAGGGTACCAAGCCGGCCAAGGCCCGTTTGCACTTCGTCGGCAATTATGAGTACATCGTGTTTTTTGCAGGTTTCTTCTAAGGCCCGAACAAAATCTGAGCTCATAGGGGTAAGTCCCCCTTCTCCTTGAACCGGTTCAACGATAACCGCACAAAAGTCTCGAGACAGGCTCTTGCGAACCCCCGCTGCATCGTTAAAGTCCAGGAATTCAACCCCACCCATGAGAGGCTCGTAGGGTTCTCGATACTTTGGAGTGTAGGTAACCGCCAGGGCTCCGAGGGTTCGGCCGTGGAATCCATTTTTAAAGGCTAAAATTTTTGGCCCATTCGATTTGGTCTTTCTTTGGGCATACACCCGGGCGTATTTGAGGGCTGCTTCGTTGGCTTCGGTACCGCTATTACCGAAGTGGACGGCCGAAAAATAACTCCGAGGCATCTTGGGGCTCCAAGGCTGATCTTCCGGTAGGGGGCTGGCAGTGGTGAGCCGTTGGGCCAAATCCAAGGTTGGTTGGGTAGTGTAGAGGTTCGAAACATGAACCAATCGTTTCATCTGCTTTACGGCTGCCTTGAGGATTGCCTCGTTTCCGTGACCGAAGCTAGTTACCGCAATTCCACCACCTAAATCGAGATACCTTTTCCCTTCGGTATCGTAGACGTAGCTACCTTTTCCATGATCGAGGACCAAAAATTCTTTGGAATAATTATTCGGAAAGGGGGGATTTGTAATCATGCTCATAGAATTTCCTTCTTTAATCTGCCGAGGGGCGTACAAGAGTCCCTCGGGTGCCTTGTATAAGGGCCGCCAGGTCGCCAACTTTCTCAAAATTTCCAATGCTCACCGCCCCTACACCCTGTTCTAGGGCCGAGGCAGCGGCTCGAACCTTCGGTATCATGCCACCTTGAATAATACCCTGGGCTATTTCTTCCTCGATGGAACGGGGTGTCAAGATTGGAATCACCTGTTTATCTTTGAGAACTCCAGGAATGTCCGAAATGAAGACGAGGTATTTCGCCTTGAGTGATTCGGCAAGGGCAAGGGCTCCATCGTCGGCATTAATATTCAAACCCAGCCCTTGGGCATCGGTGGCGATTGAACTCATAATGGGCACAAAGCCCAGTGCACACAGGGAATAGATAAGAGACGGGTCTTGCTGCAGAATTCGCCCGGTTCTATTCGGGGTACCCTTTGGGTCTGGGCCTATTGACTCCGCCGTCCACAGTCCTCCGTCGACTCCCGAGATGCCTACGACCCTTAGCCCCGCTTTTCGACCCTGGCGCAGTACCCGGGTATTCATGAGTCCCCCCAGCACCATATCGACCACGTCCATTTCGTCGGGGGTAGTCATACGAATTCCGTTTACAAAGTTGGCTTCTAGTCCAAGCTTCTTGCCGAGTTCGGTCACCTCGGCTCCTCCGCCGTGAATGAGAATCGGTGAATAGTCTTTTTGGACCGAAAGAATTTCCTCAAGCAGCCCAAAAAGCCTGACCAAATTGGCCGCTGGTTTCCCCCCAATTTTTATTACTAAATACGGTTTACTCATAGGTCCCCACTATCGGGTAATCCCAGGGTCTGCTCAAGATCGAAGCGGACGTTCATATTCTGAACAGCTTGACCGCTGGCTCCCTTATAGAGGTTATCGATAACCGAGGTAAGAAATAACCGGTCTCCGTCCCGGTGAACAGAAAAATCGCATCGATTTGTACCACGGACCTGGGCTGTTTGGGGAATTGAAGTAGTCCGTCGGACCCAAGGTCGATCCTCATAGGCCCGATCGTAAATTCTGTCAATATCACGATCCGAAATCCCCCTAGAAAGTTTTAGGGTACTCGTTACCGCCATTCCTTGTTTAATCGGGACTAAATGGGGGGTAAAAAAGACCGAGGAAGTGCCCGAGCCCCATCTATTGACTTCCTGCTGTATCTCTTGGGTATGTCGATGACTTCGACCAGGCGAGTAAGCGTTCACATTTTCGGTTCGAGTGCAGAAGAGCAAGTATTCTGAGGCCTTTTTGCCAGCCCCCGAAATTCCGCTCAAGGCGTTTACAATAATGTCGCCCTCAATCCAGCCGGCCTTCACCAGAGGCAACAAGGGGAGGAGGGTGGCCGTAGGATAGCACCCGGGATTTGCAATCAGGTCTGCTCTTCGGAGGGGTTCCTCCATCCATTCGGTGAGTCCGTACACCGCCTGGGATAAGAGATCTTCCCGGGGCGGGGCTTGTTTGTAGGCCTCAAAAAAGATCTGGGGATCTGAGATTCGAAAATCTGCCGATAGATCGATAACTACCGAGCTTCCAAAAAACGGAGAACATACCTCGGCGCTTTTGAGGTGAGGCAGGGCCGCAAACACAACCTCTGGATGGGCTTGCACCGCAGTAGAAATATCGACCAATTGTCCGCCGGACTTTTTCGTTTTTGCTAGGACTCGATCGCCGAGCCCGGGGTCTAGTTCTAAAAGATGGGTTCCTGAGGAGGAAGAAGAAACGGGAAATATGTGGTCCACCGATGGGTGTTGGGCAAGAAGGCGTAGCAAAATTTGCCCCGTGTACCCGGTAGTACCAAGAATTGCAACCTTCATAGTTGCCTCCTAGGGTTCAAAATCGGGAATTCGTTGGGAGAGTTGATCGATCAGATTCTGCGAGGTGTATCCTTCCCGAAGAACGATCAACACCGTATCGTCCCCGGCTACGGTACCCAAGATTTCTTTGAGCGGAATGTTATCAATTGCCAAGGCTACCGAGTTGGCGTGGCCCGGAAGGGTTCGAATTATTCCCAGGTTAGCAGAGAATTCTAAACCCACATACCCCCGCTGAAAGTCCTGTAAATACGACCGCTCGGATTCTCGCCGTTCCTCTTCGCTGGGGAGAGAGTAAAAGTACCCATCGGGACCTTTACTTACTTTTCCTACCTTGAGAAGCTTGAGGTCGCGGGAGAGAGTTGCTTGGGTTATGGAGAACCCCTGAGCTTCTAAGAAGCCGAGAAGCGACTCTTGACTACTTATACGATTACTACGAATTGTAGACCGTATTGCCTTCAGGCGTTGAGATCGTTCTTTCATAAATATACCATATTTATGAAAGAATATACATTTCTCCCGGGGGTATTGCAAGCCGTCCATGCAGAAACTTCACCTATGTTGTAGACTAAATCTATGCAGCCTTCCGATCATCCGATACATGTTACCGTTTCCGATGACCAAATGTCCGGGTACTTAACTCTGCGACAAAGGTACCAAGAACCCGACTACGCACCGGAGATGGCCGAGGTCCGGCAAATTCTAGATATTGAAGGAATTCGGCACGGCATCCTCTGGGATCGAATAGATGCAGCGGTAAAAAAATTCGCCCGGGACAAAGAAACTATCCATGAATTACTCATAGCCCGGGGTACCCCTCCTCGCCCCGCCATCCCAAGTTTGCTCATATATCATCCAAAAATTCGTGCCCTAGACCCCCGATTTGCTCCCGATGACGAGATAAAACCCCCCGACCTTGGAGAGACATCCTCATCCAAAGAGGTTTCGAGGGGTGAACAAGGGAATATTGACTTTCGAAAACGGAGCTCGGTCCTCATCGTCAAAAGAAACATGGTGTTGGCGGTACGAAGGCCCGCGAGAGAAGGGTCCTTCGGGACAACGGTTCGGGGAGACATGGTTCCCTTTGAAACGAAACAGGTGAAGGTCTTAGAGCCAGGCTCGAATGTCGAAGAGCGAGAAAATCACCTAGTGAGTACCCTTGATGGCCGGTTTGTGTGGAATGAAAAATCTTTTGGGGTCTCGGCAAACCTCGAGATTAGCGGGGACGTTGGGTATAAGACCGGGAATATTCGCTTTCCCGGAAATGTAATTGTTAAAGGTCGAATCCAGGATCGTTTTAGCGTATGGGCCGGCGGTGGGCTGCAAGTGATTGCTACTCTGGACTGTTGGGATGTGTTTTCCGGTGGGCCCCTCGAAGTTGCCGAAGGTATTATTGGTCGAGGACAGGCCCAGCTTCGTACAAAAAATACTATCCAGGCAAAATTTATCGAGAACTGTAATGTCGATACCCTTGGTGCCATTACCGTTGTTTCGGGAATAATGAACTCCCAAATATTCTCGAATGCTCGACTCCAAACCGGCGATCGGGGACGAATCGTCGGGGGCCTCTACGTTGTTCGTGATCAAATTGATACTTTCAACCTCGGAAATACTGTAGGTTTAAGTACCGAAGTCATTCTTGGGGTTGATTTCGTGACTCGCCGCAAGATTGAGCATTTTAGGGCAGTTCACCAAACCGTAATCACCGAAAAAATGACCCTCGCCAGAGATGGGGCTCAATCCAGTGATAAAAAGATCATTGCCCGAATCCAAGAGCTTTCGGAAAAAGAAGCCCAGGCGAATGAGCAAATTGGTGAGTTGCTCCCCAACCTCGTGGTTAACACCGAAGCAATGCTTCTCGTTCGAGGGACTCTCTACACCGGGGTAAGTATTCAAATCGGCGACAACCAATTTTTAGTCCCCAAAAATCTTAATCGGGTAATAATCCGGTTTGATTCCAAAAAGGGAGCGGTCGTTTTTGAGCCTATTTCTGGAACCTATTGAGATTCCGAATCCATTTTTTATTCCGGTCTACTGGATTTCGGAATGCCCTTCCACAATGGATCTCGCTCGAGACCTTATTGCCGAGAAGCCCGAGGGCCGGGGTCTGATGGTCCTTACGGGCCATCAGACCCAAGGTCGAGGCAGGCAGGGAAAAAAGTCCTGGGTCGATGTTCCAGGGGCTGCATTTCTCTCCACCCTTTGGTTAGGCCCCCAATTCACAGTCATGCCTCCCCTTTCTTTGCGGGTGGGTCTGGCCGTGGCCCGCACTATCGAAGAGTCTCTCGAACTTCCTGTCACTCTCAAATGGCCAAACGACATTTTTTTTTCCGACCGGAAAGCTGGCGGAATTCTCATCGAAAATCTCGGGCCTGCAGGTCACCTCATCGGTCTGGGGCTCAATCTTCGGGGGGCTCCAGAAAATCTCAACCGACCCAGGTTTACCGAGGTAACAAATCCTCGGGAAGCAACCAGTTTGGCAACCGAAGCTCGAATCTGGGCTCAGAGATGGGGGGAGCCGGTACCAAACATTCCGGGTCCTCGGGATTTTGCCCAGGCCTACTTGCAGCGGCTCCACCAATCGCTACACGACCTCCACTGGCGGGCTTCAGTAACCTTGCGTCTGGCGTACCGAGGAAAAGTGGTGGTTTTGGAGCCTCCCGGGGTTCGAGGCACCCTGGTTGGACTAGGCGAAGCCGGGGAAGTGCTTTTAGACGTTCCGGCGAGTGGGCGAAAAGCCTACTTTACAGGGAGTTTGAGGTTAGCATCCGATTCTATCCCCTGACCATCCAGGGTGGATAGACTTGGGTTCTGAGCTCTCGATCTAAAATTACCTTTATATCTTTCTCGAACTCGGGGTCGTAAATTACGAGGGCAAAATGTTCATGAATTCCTTGTAAGCTGGTAGAAGAAATTGAAGAATAATTTCTTGTTGGACAGAGGGTTAACGAAAGAGTGTCTCTGTGATGCTGAAGGAAAAACGAGCCAGGCAGGACCATTTCGGGATACAAGAGGGTCTCGGCCCTGCGAATGCGTAAGTTTCCTTCCTGACAGGGAATATCCCAAGCAGAGCCGGGAATTGATAGCTGAGCCATAGGTAGGTTTCGCCGATATCCAAGGACGTTCGATAGCCACGAAGAATTCTTTTCTGGCTTTTTAAAATACCCTTGGGTTGGGTATGGTTGGCTACTCTCCGGGAGGATTTGGCTAACGGTTGGTGCTCTATCCTGGGCGTACTGCCATATTTCTAAGGTCCAAGGCAAAAACCGTTCGACCGTAAAGGACTTTTCAATCCACGGATACTGAATCCGAATATCGACTACAAGTCCGGGATGATTGTCGTAGAAAATGTAATCGGTAACTGCTCGACCTCCTAGGGTGAAGAGCTCGCTTGTGAGTACAGAGATTTGGCGAAGGCCCCGAGATTTTTGGGTCTCGAAAGAAAATGCGCTTTCAATCGTCCAATAGAGCTTTCGATTTTCTATAATCATCCCTGGAGACCGAACTCCCATACCACGAGTGCCACCGAAGGTGCCGCGCATTTGAATAAGAAGTCCCTCCTCGAAGGTTGCTTCAAGAGTTTCGCCAACTAGGGTAGCACTCCCTAACATGCTTGCTACCAGCTCCCGATCGGGAGAAGAGGGAGGATTTTTGTGGGGTAAGGATTCCAGGGCACAGGAGCGTGAAAAGGCTCCAAGTTGCTGAAATAGCGATTGACGACTCATTTTTTGCTTGGAAGATTCGCAAAAAATGACATGGGTTCGACAAGGATGATCCCTCCACCCGGGGGTAAAGAGAATGGATTCAAGAGTCCCCCCATTCCATCCGTCGGCTTCGGAGATAACCTTTGACAAGGTGTCCCATCGCAACTCTTGCTTGTTCACCCATGAGAAAAAATCGAATCCCCTATCTAAGCTTTCGATATCCGATATCTCCCATAGAAATACCTGGTTATTCTGTACTTTTTTAGAGACAGTTGGAGGAAAAGGGGCAAGAAGGATTTTCTTGGGACGAAGATCGGGAGTCTGAAGTACTCCGATCTTGTGGTCCGTTGTCCCGCTGAAACCAATAAGGCAATAATTTCCGGTTGTCGAATCATGGGGCCATGGCCGAAAAAAATCGGGCTGACGTGGCCAAATAATAGGGGGGCCATTATTCGAAGGAAAAAGGGAAAGATCCGAAAGGTTTTTTGCTACCATATCCCGATCAAAGGCTAGGAGATTCCCCGAAAGTTCTTGTTCCGGGGCTCCAGAGTATCCCAAGGGTGCATAGCGAAAGATCTCGTTCTCGATGGCGGAGTAGAATTTTTCGATTCCCTCTTTCGTTAAACGTGGGAAGGGTGGGTTCACTTTCCTGTTTTGTTCTATCCAAGCCAAGGGAAAGATGAGGGTTGGGCATCCAGGCAGCCGGTCGCCGTTTTGAAGAAGATGTTCTAATACCCCACAAGAATCCTTGGAAGGACCAAACTGGATGACTAATGAAGCGTTTGGGCTTCCTGAATTGTTCATTTGCACTATTCTATAAGAAGCGACAGCTTTACAAAAGAATTTTCTTGATCCTTTGGGCCCGTTTTAGTATTTTATCCATGAAATCGCACACATTCATGGTAAGGACTCCCAAAGAATCCGACAGATTCTAGGGAGAAAAAATCTCAACCAAACCTAAAAGGAAAAGGAAGGGTTTTACGTATGGCTAAACAGCTGCAGTTTAATGAAGAGGCACGCCGGTCGCTTCTGCGGGGAGTTGAAGTTCTCTCCAGCGCGGTAAAGGTTACTCTTGGTCCCAAGGGTCGGAATGTCCTGTTGGACAAGAAGTTCGGTGCTCCTACGGTCACCAAAGATGGTGTTTCGGTAGCGAAAGAAATCGAACTCGAGGATCCCTACGAGAACATGGGTGCTCAGCTTCTGAAGGAAGTTGCAACCAAGACAAACGACGTCGCTGGTGACGGTACTACCACCGCAACCGTCCTCGCTTACAGCATTGTAAAAGAGGGTATTAAGGCCGTAGCCGCTGGAAATAATCCCATGGGTATCAAGCGGGGAATCGACCGAGCGGTTGAAATGGCGGTTGCCGAAATTAAGAAAGCGTCGAAAGAAATCAAAGACAAGGAAGAAATTGCTCAAGTTGCTTCGATCTCTGCTAACAACGACCGAGAAATCGGACAAGAAATTGCAAATGCCATGGAAAAAGTTGGCAAGGACGGAGTTATTACCGTTGAGGAATCGAAGACCCTCGAAACGACCGTTGATTTTGTCGAAGGAATGCAGTTTGATCGGGGATATCTTAGTCCCTATTTTGCGACCAACCGCGACACTATGACGACTCTGCTCGAGAATCCCCTGATCCTTATCCACGACAAGAAAATCTCGAGCATGAAAGATCTGCTTCCCGTACTAGAAAAGGTTGCCCAAGCCGGCAAGCCTCTTCTCATTATCGCAGAAGACGTCGATGGAGAAGCCCTCGCTACCTTGGTAGTGAACAATATCCGGGGAACCATAAGTGTATGTGCGGTAAAGGCCCCTGGTTTTGGCGATCGCCGAAAAGCAATGCTCGAAGATATTGCAATCCTCACCGGTGGTACCGTAGTGAGCGATGAGCTAGGCATGAAGCTCGAGAATACCGACCTTTCCATGCTTGGTAAGGCAAAGAACATTAAAGTTGATAAAGAAAACACCACTATTATCAACGGCGAAGGTAAGGCTTCGGACATCAAAGATCGAATTGCTCAAATTAAAGCTCAAATTGAAGATACAACCAGTGACTATGATCGCGAGAAGCTCCAGGAACGCTTGGCTAAACTAGCTGGTGGGGTTGCGGTTATCAACGTTGGTGCAGCTACCGAGGTAGAGCTGAAGGAAAAGAAACACCGGGTCGAAGACGCTCTCTCTGCTACCCGAGCCGCAATCGAGGAAGGAATTATTCCCGGTGGTGGATTGACCTTGGTACAAATTCTCCCTTCGATTACCAAAACCGATATTTCCTCCCTCACCGACGAGGAAAAAGTGGGATTCCGAATCGTACTCCGAGCTCTTGAAGAGCCCATGCGACAAATTGCAATAAACGCAGGTCTTGATGGAAGCATTATCGCCGACAAGGCCAAAAACGAGAAGAAAGGTATTGGTTTCGACGCGTACAACATGGATTGGGTAGACATGCTCAAGGCTGGAATCATTGACCCCGCTAAGGTTACTCGAAGCGCACTGCAAAATGCGGCCTCTATTTCTAGTCTGTTGCTCACGACCGAATGCGCTATTACTGACCTGCCATCGAAAGATGAGCCGGTAGGTGGTGGCGGTGGTGGAATGGGCGGCATGGGCGGCGGAATGGGAATGATGTAAAATCGCCCTTTCGCAGTTCTCTATCGTTTTCTTTCCTATAGTAGAAGGCTGTTCTCTTCCCGAGAGCAGCCTTTTTGTTTGAGCGCCTTGTTCGTCTTCCCACTTTTTCCCCAGATGGGTATACTCTGGTTCTATGGCCCTTAAACGAGAAGATTTTGCTGCGACCGTCGGGTATCAGGGTACCCTCGCTGTTGTTGATAGAAAAGTCCGAGGACTTATGAAAAAAATGACCTTATCCCAAGCTCTCGAGAACGGCATGTACCGAGCGGCGTTTGCCGCCGCCCTCTATGAGGCAGAACAGAGCGGTAGCAAAGATGTGTTGATTACTGTTCTCGATACCTTATCGAAAGTCTTCAAGCGGGATCTTACCGAAGAAGATGCCAAGCGACTCCTGGGAATTCAGCGGGTCCCCGCGGAGATCCACAAGGTATTACTGCTGTAACTTGACCGAGCCATACACCTATGCTAAGTTTTCGCAAATCATTTCTTAAGGATGTCACTCTATGAATAGAATAGTAAATGGATTTTTACCCCTTTTGGCCCCCCCGGCCGGCGGATCAGGTGCGGAATCGATGGTTCCTACCCTCATTACCTTCGGTGCAGTCTTTGCAATCTTTTATTTTTTAATTATTCGACCACAAAATAAAAAACAAAAAGAAACCCAAAAAATGTTGGAAGCCCTCAAGAAGGGTGACAAGGTACAAACTATTGGGGGAATTCGAGGTGTCATTGCTTCGATTAAAGACGACTCGGTCGTAGTAAAAGTTGACGATAACGCAAAAATCGAGTTCGTGCGAAGTGCAGTTTCGGCGATTGTAGAAGTAAAAGACGACAAGAAAGAACCGAAGAAAGAAACTAAAAAAGAAAAAGAAGAAGAGACCGCCGCCGAATAATTGGCGAATGATACCGGTTCTTTTTCTGGCCCCACTTTCTTGGGGCCTTATCCTATATTACGCTAAAGCGGAGAACACAGCATGAGCAAGCGTTTGCGATTTTTTGTTTTATTGCTGGTCCTCGGCATTGGGGTAGCGTTTCTGTATCCTACGGTGAACTGGTATTTCTTTGTTCCCGAAGATATGAAAGCTGTCGCCTCGGGTACCCGGGATCAAGTCCGGCTGTATGCCCAGGAGATTGCCGGTAGAGATGCTCTCGAGTTGTCGGGTTTAGCCAGTTCCGATCCTAATCAACCCCTTCCAGCAAAGTTTACGTACTTTCTCGACAACGTTCGGTCTACCCTTCGAGCTACCGGTAGAGAGGTCCCCCGAACCTGGACCGTTGGAGATGTCGTAGGTACCTATCGTAACCTTGGGGAGTTAACCCGGAATATCGAAGCCTATCACCGAGACGAAGTCTTGGCCCTAAAAGATCAGAAGGGTCGAATTATTCAACTTGGACTCGATCTTTCGGGTGGTATTCGAGTTCTTCTCGAGGCGGATGTAGAGAGTCTCGCGGCCCGAATTGGTTCGACTCCTACCGAAGCTGAACTTTCGGAGGCGATAGACCTCGCGCTTGAAATACTCAATAACCGGATAGACCAGTTTGGTGTAACCGAGCCCTCAATCCGAAAGGAAGAAGGGACAAACCGAATTTTGGTTGAAATACCCGGAGACGCAGACCCCGAGCGGGTAAACGCGTTTCTCATGGGCCGCGGAAGCTTGAACTTACAGCTGGTCGACTCGGTAGCCTTTGAGCAACTCCAGACCTTTTTAGCCGACTATAGAAGTCGAAACAATGTGGACTGGTTTCCCGGCGCCACCGAACAGCCCGATTTTGTACCCGCAGGAAGCGAAATCCGGCCGGTAGTCCAGCGAGATACCTACGGGGTAGACCAGGTTGTTTCGTACATTGTTACTCGCGAGAATTCCGAATCTATTGTGGACGGTAGCTTTATCCGAGAGGCGGTCGTTGGCAGTGACAATGTAACCGGTCGACCAACGGTCAATTTTGTTCTCGATGCCGAAGGTGGCGAGCTCATGCGTATCATGAGTCGGGACAACGTCGGTACCCCCTTAGCAATAGTTATGGATGGCCGGGTGCGAGCCTACGCCACAATCAGTGAAGAGCTGGGGAGTAGCGTCATGATTCGAGGATTTACCCTCGAAGAGTCGAACAATATTGCCCGGGTACTTCGGACCGCAGCCCTACCGGTAGATTTGGAAATTATTAGTCTACAAACCGTCGGAGCGAGTCTCGGCGAAGACGCTATTAGTGCAGGGGTTCAGGCAATTATCGTCGGCCTCATTGGGGTTATTATCTTCATTATCGCCTACTACCTTGGTGGGGGATTGGTTGCTTCAACTGGCTTGGTCGTCAATTTCTTTATGATTATAGCGACTTTATCTGCCTTCAACCTTACCCTTACCTTAACCTCGATCGCCGGTCTAATCCTTACTGTAGGTATGGCCGTAGACGCGAACGTAATTATTTTTGAGCGGATTAAAGAAGAGTATCGCCTTGGAAAGAGCGCAGCAGCGTCGATTCATGCGGGATACAAAAAGGCCTTTTGGACCATTATGGACGCAAACCTTACGACCTTTATAGCGGCCTTATTCCTGAGTTACCTCGGAACCGGTCCGGTACAGGGTTTTGCGGTTACCCTTGCGGTCGGTATCGTATTCTCCGTATTCTCGGCCCTCTTCGTAACTCGGCTCTTGTACGACTTCGGTACCGATGTTCTGAAGCGTAATACTCTGAGCATCGCCTGGAGGCTGAAATAATGACCAAGATAATTGAATTCTCAAAATATACCCGAGTGGCCCTCATCTTGTCGGCATTTCTCATTGTCGGGAGTTTAGCCGGAACTATAGCCCTCGGGGGTTTCAATCTCGGTATCGACTTTCAAGCGGGACTCAGTCAACGGGTCGAAATTAATCCCTCACGAATTCAGGTCGAGATTGGCCAAGTTCGTTCAGCCTTAACCGAGGTTGGGGGAGTTGGTGCGGAAGTCCAGGTCATAGGTCCACCGGCAGAACAGAATTTCTCTATTCGCGTCCGGGATAACGGTTCTATCGACAACTTCGAGGACACGGTTGGGAGCGAAATCCTCCAAACTCTAAACTCGGTCCTTGGAGCTGGTGCAGTAACCGTCCTGGAGCGATCGTACGTTGGTCCTCGTTTTAGCGCCGACCTGACGACCCAGGCTATTAGCCTGGTCACCTTGGCTATGTCGTTGGTCCTTCTGTACCTGTGGATTCGATTTCGTTTCGCCTATGCCGGAGCGGCAATCTTGGCTCTGGTCCACGACGTTCTTTTTATGATTGGTTTCATCGGGCTTTTTCAGGTAGAGGTTACCTCTGCGACCATCGCTGCGGTGCTGACTATAGTAGGATACTCTCTGAATGATACTATTGTTATCTTCGACCGGATTCGGGAAAACGAGTTAGTCATGGGTGAGTCGAAGCTTCAGGTTGTTATCGATGGTTCGATAACCCAGAGTATGAGCCGAACCCTTATTACCAGTTTGACTACCCTTATCGCCGTGGTATCGGTGTATATCTTTACTACCGGTCAGATCCAAGACTTTGCGTTGGCCTTGATAGTAGGCATCGTTGTCGGTACCTATAGTTCGATCTTTATTGCTAGTCCTTCATTCTACGGAATAGTAAAGGTTCTAAAGAATCGAGCAAAGAGGAAAGAAGAGACTGGAAAGAAACCAGTGGTCAAGAAAGGACCGGCTAAGGCCTAGTTTTATCTCATAAAATTCCCTCGGAATATTGCGTTCCGGGGGATTTTTTTTGTCCTCTTCCCGGTATACTCTAATCGATATGTTGGAAAAATGCCTAACCACGACCAATCCTCAGCTTGCTTATCTTTCTTACGAAAGTTCCAATAGTTTCCCTCAATCGCCAACCCTTGTAATTTTCCATGGACTCTTTGGTATGGCGGATAACTGGAACTCGATCGCTCGAGGTCTCGACTTACGAGTGTTGTCCTTTGATTTACCCGGTCATGGAGGGAGCGGCCGGTTGGGCTCCTACACCTACGAGAATTTTGCCCAGGCAGCGTACCAGGCAATTTCTTCCCTTGTATCTGGTCCGGTGTACCTTCTCGGTCACTCCCTAGGAGGGAAGATCGCCATGACCTTGGCCGATAGGGGTAGATTTCCTCACTTTGCCCAGTTGAAAGGCCTTATTGTTGTTGACATTGCGCCCCTGGAGTATCCCGATTCCCATACCCAACTCTTTAGGGCCTTAGAATCTCTGGACTTGTCGAAAACAACTTCCCGGGGTCAAGCTCAGGCGGTTTTGGCAAAGGCTATACCAGATCCAGGATTGCGGGGTTTTCTTCTGAAAAACCTGGAATTTGATCCTTCCTCTGGCGCCCGTTGGTTCCTCGACCTTGGGGGCCTTCGATCCGCTTACGATGAACTCCGGGCCTGGCCCGGAACCCTTTTGGGGTACAACGGGCCGGCTTTGTGGATAGGGGGAGAGCTGTCGGAGTACATGAAGCCTCGGGAAAGGGTAAGGCAAGCCATAATTTCCTTCGCGCCAAGAGCAGAAATCGATTACATTGAAGGAGCGGGTCACTGGGTCCACGCCGAACAACGGGGCCGAGTTATTGAGCTCTTGGGCTGGTTTATTGAATCTTTAAAACAGGAGACCTCAAACCTATGAATTCATCAACGGTAGCAAGTCCGGTCTATGTCGACCGGAGGGGAAACTCCTACGAAACCCGACCGGGTAAAGCGTATCCCTTTGGAGCGTACCTTACGGTTCACGGTACCCAATTTTCCCTCTTTTCCCGGCACGCTACAGCCGTGAGCCTTTGTCTCTTTGAAGATAGCGCCGATTCGGATCCAGCCCTCGAAATCCCCCTGGATCCCGAACTCAATAGAACCGGCGATTGTTGGCATATCCTCATACACGGAATTGGAGCCGGGCAGCTTTACTTATATCGGGTGGACGGGCCCTTCGAGCCAGACCAAGGACACCGTTTTAATCCCTTTAAGCTCCTGTTAGATCCTTACACAAAAGCCCTCACCGCCGACTCAAAATGGGAGATGAACCAGGCCCTTGGCTACGATCCAAACAGTCCCCTGAAGGACTTATCCCGGTCGGAAACTTTTGATGGATCGAGGTTTCCGAAGTGTGTTGTGGTGGACGATGAAAACTTTGACTGGCAAGGGACAAGACCTCTCAACTACCCCCTTCAAGAAACGATTATTTACGAGGCTCACGTACGCAGCTTAACCAAACACCCTTCGGCGGGAGTCGCAAATCCAGGGACCTATAGGGGAATTATCGAGCTCATACCCTCTTTAAAGCGCTTGGGCATTACGAGCTTGGAGCTTCTTCCCATACAAGAATTTGATGAAGACGAGTATAGCCACCGTTCGAATCCCGAAACGGGCAAGCCCCTCACCAATTACTGGGGCTACAGTACCTTGGCATTTTTTGCCCCAAAGGCTACCTACGCCGCCGACGGCCAAAGGGGTGAGCAAGTAAATGAGTTCAAGGAAATGGTGCGCGAACTTCATAAGGCAGGAATCGAGCTCATACTTGACATAGTGTTCAATCATACTGGCGAAGGTGACCAAATGGGCCATACCATGAGTTTTAGAGGAATTGACAACTCAATCTACTACCTCCTCTCGCCGGATAATCGACGGTACTACATGAATTTTTCTGGGTGCGGAAATACTCTGAATTGTAATCATCCGGTAATGCGAGGACTCATAATCGATTCTTTACGATACTGGGTCCAAGAAATGCATGTCGATGGGTTTCGGTTCGATTTGGGATCGATCCTTGGGCGGGACGAGTACGGGAACCTCATGGAAAATCCTCCAGTGCTGGACCGAATCGCCGAAGACCCAGTTCTTCGGGATACCAAGATTATTGCCGAGGCATGGGATGCGGGGGGCGCTTACCAGGTCGGGTCCTTTCCTGGGGGTCGATGGTGCGAATGGAACGATCGGTTTCGCGATACAATGCGTTCATTTTGGCGGAACGATCCTCACCAGGTGAGCAAATTTGCTACTCGTTTGTCTGGAAGCTCGGACCTCTACAAATGGGACGGAAGGAAACCCTACCATAGTATTAATTTCCTGACCGCCCACGATGGGTTTACTCTGAACGATCTCGTTAGCTACAACTCGAAACACAACCATGCCAATGGGGAAGAAAACCGAGATGGGAGCGACAACAATAATAGTTATAATTATGGATACGAGGGTGAAACCAACGACCCAAACATTGTCCTGACCCGGACGCGACAAATAAAGAACTTTTTGGCGAGCTTGCTTCTTTCGACCGGTACTCCCATGCTTCTGTCGGGAGATGAGATTCGTCGTACCCAATATGGTAACAACAATGCCTACTGTCACGACACCGAACTGGCCTGGCTCAACTACGACTACGAACAGAAACACCCCGATATCCTACGCTTTACTCAACTGCTCATTCAGCTACGAAAGAAACACCCGGTTCTCAAGCGGCAGGAGTTCTACGTCGGTAGAGACTTGAGCAATAACCAAGTGCTCGACATCAACTGGTACAACGAGTTCGCCCAGGCAGTTGACTGGCATCGCTCGGAAAACCTCTTAGCGTGTAGGATCGACGGGAGCATGAAGGAAATTCACTCCCAAAAGGATGACTGGGATTTCTATCTGCTCTTCAATCCTGGACTCTACGACCAGTATTTTACCCTGTGTGATCCTCCAAAAGGCCAGCACTGGACGCGGATAATCGATACCAGTCTACCAAGTCCCGAGGATTTTCGAGAACCGGGGAACGAAGAACAATTGATAGGCACGAGGTACTATCTGGTAGAAAGTCGAAGTATGGTTGTTCTTATAAGTCAACGATAAGTGGCCCCTATCGGGTACCCCTTGACGAAAAACTTCTCCTGGGTTCATACTTTTCACAATACGAGAAAAGTGACGACGGAGACGAGTAGTTGAATAGTCTTTCCTTACCAGAAAAGGGTTCCTAGGCTGGAAGAACCCAAGGAGACCTCAGCGAAAACCCCTCCCGAGCTGGCTCTGGAAATCCTCACCGTCGATGGGTGTTAGGAAAGTAAGGTAGTCCGGGTCTTCCCGTGATAGAAGAACAGAGAGCTGGTACTTCGGTGCCGGAAATAAGGTGGTACCGCGGAGAGCACCGTTTTAATGAAACCCCGGTCTTTTCGTCCTTATGCCAACGTGTGCGACTTTAGTTCCCTTAGGGAACCAAAAGGAATGCCCGGGCCAAGGACAAAAGGACCGGGGTTTTTTCATATTTACGCCAGAAAAGGAGCCAGAAATGAGTACCAGAGCAAGCCTCGATCCAAAGGCCCAAGAAAAGGCCGACCGCCTCTACAAAATTCGCCATACCACTGCCCACGTCATGGCCGAAGCGGTTCTACGAATGTTTCCCGAAGCAAAAATCGCAATTGGGCCCCCTATTGATAACGGGTTCTACTACGATTTCGACCTTCCACGAAAACTTACCGAAGAGGACTTCGAAACCATCGAGGAGCACATGCGGGCGATTATTCAGGGTAAACATCCTATGACCAAAGAGGTTATTACCCGAAACCAGGCAAAGGCTCGGTTCAATGACCAGCCCTACAAACTCGAGTTAGTCGATGCTATTCCCGAACACGAAGAAGTGTCGTTGTTCACCGTCGACACCTTTACCGACCTCTGTAGAGGGCCCCACGTCGAAAATACCAAGGATCTGAACTGGAAAGCCTTCAAGCTCCTACGAATTGCCGGGGCCTATTGGCGAGGAAATTCCGATAATCCCATGCTCACTCGCATCTACGGCACTGCCTGGGAAGACCCAAAGGAGATGAGGGAGTATTTAGATCACCTCAAAGAACTGGAAAAAAGGGATCATCGTCGGCTTGGTCGAGAGCTGGACCTTTTTCATTTCGAGGACGACAACCCGGGGCAAATTTTTTGGCACCATAACGGTTGGACTATTTACCGCCTGCTAATGGAGTTTGTGCGAGAAAGCATCGGTCGACAAGGATACCAAGAAGTCCACACTCCCTCAGTAATGCCCAAGAGTCTATGGGATCGATCGGGCCACTGGGAGAAGTACCAGGAGCACATGTTTGTTACCGAAAGCGAAAAACGGCTCTTCGCCCTTAAACCCATGAACTGCCCGGGACACATCGAAATCTTCCGTCAAGGGCTCAAGTCCTACCGGGATCTTCCCTTGCGAATGGCGGAATTTGGGTCCTGTGTTCGTAACGAAAGCTCTGGTGCCCTTCATGGAATTATGCGGGTAAGGGGATTTGTCCAAGACGACGCTCACATTTTCTGTACCGAGGAACAAATTTCCTCCGAGGTAGCCCTCTTTGTCGAGTTACTCAAGGGAATGTACAAAGACCTGGGCTTTGACGAGGCCAGCATTATCGTAAAATTCTCTACCCGCCCCGAAAAACGAGTAGGCGACGACGCAACCTGGGACCGGGCCGAGGGGGCCCTGGCCGAGGCCTGCAAACAAGCGGGGCTGGAATACGAAATCGCTCCTGGAGAAGGGGCCTTCTACGGGCCGAAACTTGAGTTTACCCTGGTCGACGCCCTGGGGCGAGAGTGGCAGTGTGGTACAATCCAGGTAGATTACCAACTGCCCTCGAAGGAACGCCTGGATGCGGGGTACATCGGCGAAGATGGGAACCGCCATACCCCGGTAATGCTCCACCGAGCGGTTCTTGGCTCTCTGGAGCGATTTATTGGTATACTACTGGAGCACTACGGTGGAGCGATGCCTGTGTGGCTTGCACCGATTCAGGCGGTGGTTATTCCCGTAGCCCCGGCTTTCTACGAGGGGGCTCAGGCCCTGGCAAAAGAACTGGAAAATGAAGGTTGGCGAGTTCTGGCCGATTTGGGAGACGAGCGGATGAACAATAAAATCCGAATTCATCAAGCTCAAAAGGTACCCTACATGCTGGTGGTAGGTGAACAAGAACTGGCAAGTAGAACCGTGGCGGTCCGGACCCGCAAAAATGACCGAATCGATGGACTTTCGGTCGACGAGTTTAAAGCCATGATCGACGAAAAAATCCAAAAGAAGGACGTGTTATGAGGATAGCTCGGGGACCTCTATAATCCAATTTCCTAGCTAAGTTGGTCATTGCACCGCAATGACTTAAGAACCTGAGCCGATTACGAATAGGGGTTAATAGAGGTCCCCACCTCTGGAAACTATTATTTCCACGAGGTTGACGCCCGCAGGTCATTGCGTTGCTATGACCGATTTACATAAAAAAACCAGATTTCAGAGGTGTCTATGACTGAACAACAAACCAAGGCTATCGAGAAAGTACAAGAGATCGACAAGGAAGTAACCCTTATCTCTCACATTGGAGCGACTATAAGCTGGGACCAGGAGACCTACATGCCCGAGCAGGGGGTAGAAGAAAAGTCTGAGCAATCGAGCCTTCTGAGTCGCCTCGCCCACGACCACATGGCCGGTAGTACCTTGGGCAATGCCCTCGCTACCTTGGGAGCCGACGAGAAGCTTCTCGGAGCAGAGGCCCTAGGAAATGTAACTTCTAAGCTCCCAAAGGGGCTATCGCAGACCCAAAAAGCCCTGGTCCGCAAGGTATATCGGAACCATTTTCGAGAAGCGAAAATCCCCGAAGATCTGGTCATGGAGCTGTCCCAGACCGGTACAATCGCCCAAAGTGTGTGGGCTAAGGCCAGAAACGCTGGAGACTTCGCGTCCTTTCAGCCCTACCTGGAAAAATTAGTGGACCTCAAACGCCGGGAAGCCGACGTAGTTGGCTACGAGGACCATCCCTACGACGCCCTTTTGGACACCTACGAACCGGGAATGAAGACCGCCCAGGTTACCCAGGTATTCAAAGATCTACGAGCCGCCCTGGTGCCCCTGGTAAAGGCTATTGCTGCTGCCCCCCAGGTCGACGATTCCTTTCTCCAGCGGACCTACCCCCTAGCGTCCCAGGAAGCCTTTGGTCTTCGTGTGCTCAAAGACCTGGGATACGACATGGACCGGGGACGAATGGACGTAACCGCCCACCCCTTTACCACAAGTTTGGGACGAGACGACGTACGAATCACTACCCGCTACGCAGAGAATTTCTTCAAGACAGGAATTTTTTCTATCATTCACGAAGCGGGGCATGGGCTCTACGAATTGGGGTTTGGACCAGAAATTCGAGGATCGAGTTTGGCCGACGGTACGAGTCTAGGAGTCCACGAGAGCCAGTCTCGAACTTGGGAAAATATGATCGGTCGCTCCCGACCCTTTTGGAATCACTATCTCCCTCTCCTCAAGACCTACTTTCCCGGAGTCCTCGATGACCTTGGGCCGGAAGCGTTTTATCGAGGAATCAACAAGGTAGAACCTTCGTTTATTCGGGTTGAGGCCGACGAGGTAACCTACAGTCTCCATATTATGTTGCGGTTTTTTCTCGAGACCAAGCTGATGGAGGGCTCGATTAAGGTAAAAGATCTACCCGACCTCTGGCGCGCCGAAAGTCGCGATCTCCTGGGTATTGATCCTGACCACGTGTCCTCTGGGGTACTCCAAGACGTGCACTGGAGCTTTGGCCTCTTTGGGTACTTTCCTACCTACTCCCTGGGCAACATCATAGGGGCTCAGTTTTACCAAGTTATTGAGAAAGATTTGGGTGGTTCTAAGGCTCTGGGTGATTTGGTGGGATCGGCCAACTTTGAACCAATTCTCTCGTGGATGCGCACCCATATTCATCAATACGGGGCCGCAAAAACTGCCGGGGAGCTTCTTTCGGATATTACCGGCGGTGGTCTGGATGCCAAGCCTTTCGTAAACTACCTGACTGCCAAGTACACCGAGGTATATGGTCTTTGATGTTCCCGGCGCTGGCTTCGGGCAGCCTCTTGGGTGGTTCGGATTAGGAATCTTTCTCCTTGGTTCCTTTGCTGGTCTGCCCCTGGGGAATTTTCTCCGAACTCGGCTGGGAGATAATCGTCGACTGTATCGACGGGCCCAGGCAATGATTCTGGCGTCCAAGACCCGCACCGAGGTTACCTCTGACCAGTCTCGAACCAAGGATACTCCTCGGTTACCAAAAGCTGTCTGGTTGGTAAAAATCCGACTTCCAAAGTTCCGCGGAAGCATTCAGTTTCTTCTGCGAGTCTTCTTTTTCTTTGGAGTTGGGTTTCTGTTCCTTTGGACTTGGTCCGGAGAATTTCGCAGTTCGTTTTTTGAGTATGGGGGTACCCTTCATCCAAAAACTTTGGTCGATTACTTACGATTTCTTTTTGGAAATTTCGAGTTTCAGATTGTGGCTCTGGGACTTGGGTTTCTCGGATTTTTTTGGGCTCTTTTTGGCCCTATAATTCGGGGGTTGACCCTCGGTTTGTACTTAGGTTGGATCGTTGTAGGGGCGTCTGCCCTTGCAGGATCCGATGGAGTGATAGACTACCAGGTTATCGGGAGCCCCGACGTACAGCCGGGCTTGGTTATTTCGGTGTCGAAAGATATCGACGAGTCGGCAAATTTGCCCTTTAGGCGGGTCTTTCTGGAAGGTTTTCGTGTTTCTTCGGGGATTCAGCTCCTCGGATTTCGCCCCCTCTACCTTTCGTCCTATCGTATCGAGTCCGGTGCGCTGGTGGCCGAAGATCCCCAGATTCCTTGGGTATTTCTTTTGAAGCCCGATCCTAACTCCCTTCCGCAGGTCGGGTACCTGTTGTCTTCTCAGGCGGTCGAGGTTTTCTCCTGGGTCTCGACCCAGGGGATGGCCGAGCCTTTTGCCCTGCGGTCCGGTTTTCTGGAGGTTGACCCCCGGGTGGATACAAGCATTGGGCTTTTTGGGGGGAGTTTTTCTGTTCTTTTGCCCTCGACCGGCCGATAATTTTCCTATGTTGGTAACCCTTTACAAACACGATCCCAAGGGTCGAACGTGGTACTACACTCTCGACGATCGGGACCAAAGTCTTTTTCACCACTACACCCTCACGGTCTCGTGGGGAACCGACCTCTTTGCCGGGGCAAGACGGCAGTACACCTTTGAAACCTTGGCTGAGAAAGACAAAAAAATCCGTGATATTCTTACCAAGAAAACCCGAAGGTACAAAATTCTCTACTCGTACTTTCGAAAGACCCAAGGGACTAACGCAGAGGGGGCTTCTGATCTTCTTGTTTCCCGTTTAGGGCATTCTTAATATCGACAACTAGAATTCCGAGTTTTTCTAAGAGAGAGATTACTACTACCAATACCGCCCCCGCCTCTACCCACGAAAACCACCGTTCTATTCCAAGTGGGGCCTTTAGCGGAGTAAGTTGCAATAGTGCCATGGTGTAGACGGCCATAATTACAAACACAGAGATTTTTCCTAAAATACTCGACCTATGATCGGCCCAACCTCGGTGAAGTATCGTAAGAATGCCTACCCCAATCCACTGGACTAACAACCGAGTCATGACAAGAAGAAAAAAACTAAATGATAGGAGTCCAAAATGAAGGTATGCCATGGACACCGAAATGAGTATACCGTAGTCGCTCATGCTATCGAGGTAGGCTCCAATCTTTGTTACCTGTCGCGATCGCCGGGAAATATTGCCGTCTAAGAAATCTGTCAAAAACGCCAGGGCAGTGAGGGTAAAAAGGTAGGGGAGTACCGGATACTCTTGATGAATAACCAAGAGAATAATTATTGTTGGCGTGGAACTAATGCGGACCATTGTTAGTTTCGTAGGAAGATTGATTGACGACAGTGGCGCACCGGTGCCAACGTTATAAAAAGCGAAGCGGAAGAGAAACAGTACGAAAAAGAGGAGGCCGTGGTAGGCTAGACTGAGGCTACCGAAGAAAAAATAGAGATCCGAGGGAAACTCAAAGACCCTGCCTAGTCCATAGAAAAATCCCAACTGAATGATGAAGAGCCCGAGGGTCGTTGAGACGATACTGACGTGTAACTTTCGGTTTCGCTCCATAGATCTATCCTAGAAGTCTGACTTTCGGGTGTCAATCCTCGGAACCGGTCTGCCGTTGACAGGTCTTCCTCCCTGACGTAGCATCGACCTATGAACCTACCTAACACCCTCACCGTCAGTCGAATTATCATGGCTCCGGTCTTTTTTATCGTTCTCTGGATTCCAGAATGGTTTTCGATTGGCCGGGTATCGCTGTCTATTGTCGCTCTCGTCATCTTTCTTCTCATAGAAGTTACCGACTTGGCAGACGGATATATTGCCCGAAAATATAACCTTGTAACAGACTTGGGTAAGGTAATGGATCCTTTCTCCGACGTCTTTAGTCGACTCACCTACTTTATAAGTTTTCTCTCTTTGGGTATTATGCATCCGGTTTTTACCCTCATAATCCTCTACCGAGAATTTAGTATCGTTTTTATTCGCATGATTCTTGCCCAACGAGGTATTGCGTTAGCCGCAAAGTCTGGGGGAAAGCTCAAGTCCGTCTTCTATTTCCTTGCTTCGGTAGCTGCCCTTGGGTATTTGGGGCTAGTTCGCTTTAATGGGGATTCGAATTTTCTGCAGTACGCTCGAGTAGTTGTCGACATTTTGTTTGGAGTAAGTGCCTTTCTCGCCCTGGTAAGTTTTGTCGATTACCTACTCGTGTTCATCAAAAAAATGAAAGAAACTTCTAGATAATCAATTGACACTAGAACCCCAAGTTTGGTATGGTACGCCTCGTTCGCTAAGCACAAGTATAGCTAACGAAAATCAAATGAAATCTTCCAAGGTTTCTCATGATTAACCGTTGACACAATGGCAGGTATAGTATACCTTTCCTGCTCACCGGCACACCAAAAGTGAGCCGATACAACATAGTCGAATGTCCTTCGCAGGGCACCAATCGACAGTGTTCTTTAACAGTTATTAGAGAAGGAAAAGAAGTCAAGACGAGTGGTTATTGAAACTACTTGTGCGATGCAACCAGTCAAGAATTGGAAATGCAGGAATCTGGCTACTTTATGTATTGAAAGAAATCGTCTCTTT
>Ga0210043_1000538_pt1 | contig 39873 bp, 38 predicted proteins | sample CryGeymet201501t_FD_183990 | JGI IMG/M metagenome (GOLD analysis project Ga0210043, IMG submission 183990) | Groundwater microbial communities from Crystal Geyser aquifers in Utah, USA - Crystal Geyser metaG 2015-01t (SPAdes) (version 2) | ecosystem: Environmental > Aquatic > Deep subsurface >... | reverse complement strand
CAATGGTTAATTTATTTCTGAAAACTCTTTACACAAGGTTACTATGTTGACATTGATAGTCAAAATATTAACAAGAACTAAAGAATAATTAAATGGAAAAATAAATTTAATTTAAATTAAAAAAAAACTATTAAGTATTTACATATTAAATATTCAATTGTCAATGAGGAGATGAGGTTTTAATAAAAAACAATAAAAAAATATATTAGATTTTGAGAATTACAAAACTCAAATTCCAAATCATTTCAAGCTACTATTCGCAGCAGCCTCTAAATCTGACAACCCACCTGCGTTCGTTACATCAGCAAAACCACTCCGAAGTAAAATATCTCTAGCTGAAGCCGACCTTCCTCCAGATGCGCAGAAAAGAACAATAGGTTTATCATTAGGAATTGAGTTCAAGCTATTCGCAATTTCTGCTACAGGTATATTTACTGCTCCTGGATAGGAACCCATTGAATGCTCCATACTCGATCTTACATCGATAATATAAGCTCCTTCTGTAATTTTAGTTAAAGCTTGTTGAGCAGCACTTGAACCACCCAATTTTACATTTCTATTTGAAAATCTAAATACAAGAAAAATAGTTGATATAACCAAAGTTAATACCATTATTGTTAAGCCCATTTTTTTCAATCCTTTTGTCCTCTAATATTTATCTAAATTAAATCTAATACGGTTACAATTAAAAACAATACTGGATCTTGTGAAGTATTAAATTTAATATTTCTTAAGTTCCCTAAATATATAATCCGTATAATCTCGATAACATGCCGGAGACATATGACCCGAATCCGAAAAGAAATTACAATTGTATTTTGGATCATCATTCATATTCCATAAGTCCACTTTATGTTCATTTTGAAATTTCATTACAGCAGGATACCAAAGATTGTATACAGTTGACTTTTCCTTCCCTCGAGTCTGAACCATTTCATTTTGAATCAAGGAATAATAAGGTCTAGATAATCTCACCCAAATTGCAGCATGTGGTATTTCCATTTGATCTAATATTTGATATGAAAGATTCAGGAAATACATAGGTTGATCTTTGAAATGAAAAGGTACCATATAAGAATGAAAATCACCCCAAGATGATTTCTTAAGCATTTCCTCAGGCATGACACCTGCCGAACTTCCCGGAGTCATTGCCGATCCCTTCCCTTCTTTCAAGCTCTTCTTTAATCCAGCTCGCAATTCACGATAGCTTTTTAGAATTGCAAAATCATCTTTCACTCTAGCAAGGACTGTTGCCATCTTAGGTCTATAATGGTATGTCTTGAACATTCTTTTGGCAAGTAAGGTTGAAATTTCAGAAGTAGAATACTTATTTGCATGCCTGAGTACAAAAGATACGCTCAATCCATTTGTAAGCACATCATCCAAACTAATTACAGCTGCCGAGTTATAAGCCTCTACCGACTGATCCACAAGAACAAAGTCAGGTCTTATATTGTCCTCTTGGAATCTCTCCAACCAATACAGAGTATAATCAGGAGTTCCACCTGGGACTGAAAAATTAAAGAGAGTCCAATCTTTGTACTCAGATTCAATATAATCATTTTCAAAAAGCAAGGCTCTTGATGTACCAAAATAAACTAATACTTTTCTGCGATCTTCTTGCTTCAAATAAGATTGAAGGTCTTTATATAGTTCTTCTTTCTGGGAATAATTAATTTCAGACATTGTTTTAGAAAAATATGTCTGTATATTCTCAGATAACAATACCTTATCAAGAACAAATGCTAATAATAAAGCTAAGAAAGGAGCGAGTAAGAATTTATTTTTTATTATATCCATTTTAAAATTTGTAGTAAATGAACTCTCCTCCATCTTGTGATAGCATAGCAAGCATTAGAATTGTAACAGCTCCGAGAACAGGCATCAACCAAGAATCATGCTTACGGAATTTATCTAATATTTCTGGTGAGTATTGAACCCAATGAAATAGTACCATTACCGTAAACATATAAGAAACCCTTTCTAAATTGGAAATTTTTTCCATAAAGAAAAAGTCGTCTCCTCCAACTAAGGCACCAGCATGGATTACCCACTGGCTGGAACCAAGAGATAGAGATTCTAAGATAAAATCACTTGAATTTGTAATTAAACCATGGAAGAGAAGAACCATAGAAGAGGCATCATTGGATCTAAACATTAAACCACTAATTGAGAATAATACAAAAACGATTCCTGCTTTAAATACTTTCAAAGGAAAGCTTTTCTTGGGAGTAAGAGGAATCTTATACTTATCTTCCAGCATTCTCTCAGCTGATAAAATCACTCCCCAATAAAATCCCCAGACTACAAAAGTATAATCAGCACCATGCCAAAAACCACCTAAGGTCATTGTTATGATTAAATTAAAATATCCATGCCATTCAGAAACTCGTGAGCCACCTAATGGAAAGTATATGTAATCTCTTAACCAAAAGGAAAGGGTTATATGCCACCTTTTCCACAACTCACTGCCTGAGGTGGAAAAGAATGGTGCTTTAAAATTTTCAGGAATATCAAATCCCAAAAATAGAGCAACTGACCTTGCCATATCGGTTAAACCTGAAAAATCACAATATACTTGAATAGAATAGCATATACCTGCCATAAAAAGTGAGTAGCTATCATAAATTCCGGGTTCTGCGAAAATAGGCTGGATTGTTGTCGAGATGGGATCTGCGACTAATACTTTTTTGATTAAACCTGACATCATCAAATAACTAGCACGGTACAATTTGTCTTTATCTGGTTTTAGATTCGATAGATTTGGGAAAAATTCACCCATCCGCATAATTGGCCCAGCAATCAAAACTGGAAAGAAAACAACAAAAAGATAAAAATCAAAAATAGAAACAGGTATCGCTGGAGGATTTCTCTTGGTATCAACAGCCGCAGCAATCATCTGGAAGCTATAAAAACTGATTGCCATAGGCAGTGCAATTTGAATTCTACTAGTGATGTCTTCGAAAAAAGGATAACCTGTAGCATCAGCTAGGACTCTATTAAAGAAATAAAAATATTTGAAAAATCCTAAATTTAAAATATTGAGTATAACTGAAGTTCTTAGTGGCCATTTTTTATCTTTAAGATTAATAATTAAGCGATATAAGCCGTAGTTGATTCCAACAGTTATTAAGAAATGAAAAGATAGCGACAAAGAAAAAAAGGAGTAGAAAACAATTCCAGCAAGCAATAAAAAAGCTTTGCGATTCTTTTCGGGAATACTCCAATATACAATATAAACGAAGGAAAAAAAGAAAAGAAATGAAATAGAGTTAAAGAGCATTGTTAAGGTTGACTATTTTAAAATACTTTGGAAATTAACCGAAATCTTGTCAATCTCTTCTAAATTCTTTCAAAAAAGGGAAAAATGCATAAATCATTACTTATTATACTAAGTTTCATCACAGTTTTAACTCTATCTCTTTTCACTGAATCAAATACAGAGAATATTGGGGTTAAGAAAATAATTGTGAAAAAGGGGGAGACTCTTTCTGTTATCGCAAAAACACATCTATCGAATCCTAGCCGTTGGAGAGAACTTCTCAAATACAACAATATTCCCAACCCGAATCTGATTCGCCCAGGCCGCGAATTATTAATTCCAGCCCATTTAGGAAAAGAACCGATTGCCTCAGCAGATTTTATCAAGGGAAATGTAGATTACAAAGAAGGAGAAGGAAGCCAAGAGTGGAATAGCTTAAAACAAAAACAAGGACTCTTTCCGCTGGATACAGTTCGTACTCTTTCTAATGCTAAAGTTGACCTTAATGTTCAAGGAACTGGATTGATTCGAGTACATGAAAATACTTTAGTTCAGATCAATGCACTAAAATCAGAAAAGGACCCTCCTTCTATTTTTTTGAGAAAGGGTAGTATTGATGCCTTTGTATCAAAACTTATAAAAACATCTGCACATAAACAAATAGAAAAATTAAGAATCATAACTCCATCATCCATAGCAGGCGTTAGAGGAACAGAATTTCGAATCGACCTAGATCCAAAAGAAAATTCAACAATCTCTTGCTTTGAAGGCCTTGTTGAAGTTTCAGCTGAAAATAAAACAGTAGATGTTCCCCAAGGTTACGCAACTTTTGTGGAAAAGGGAAAGGCACCTTTGGAACCATTCAAGATTCCTGATCCTCCTAAAATAACGAAAGAATAGTTATGTTGGTTTATAGATGAACAAATTTTTAAAAACAATTTCTTTATTAGTTCTCTTAAGTCCTTTTCATTTCATTTATGCAACAATGGAATTCATCATTGAATCAGATAAAGAGAGACAATATGAAATTGAATTTTTTACAAATGGAAAGGAACCTCAAAATGAATTATTCCAAGGAAATAATTATAAGAAAGAAGAGCCTATTTCATTTGATTCATTCAGAATTAGAACCATTGGTCCTTATAATTCAAAAGGCTTTTGGTCCGAATATAAAAGTGTTAGTGATTTTACCAAATCGAATTCAATCTCAAGTATTAAGTTGGAAGATAAAAAACCAGTTAAATCAGATGAAGTATTTATTGTTTTAGAAGAAAAAGGTCAAAAGACATTTTTTTTGAATGGTGATAAGGTTGGATTTGAAATTTCTAAATCAAAAGTTGGAATCGAAAAAACCTATTATAGACTAAACGGCGGAGAATGGAATACTTATACTGAGCAAGGTTTACGATTTATCAAGGATGGAGAATATCAAATGGATTACTATTCTGTAGATAGAATTGGGAATAAAGAAACTACTAAATCGGTGAACTTTGTAGTGGATATCATTGCTCCACAAACTGAATTAAATTATATTAAGCCTGAAAATATTTTATTTCCAAAGGGATATATCTCTGGAGAAACAAAAATTCAATTCATTGCTAGAGACGAAGTGAGTGGAATTGACTATACAAATTATCGATTTGTATGCAATAATGGCAAAGTAACTGAATTCAAGAAATTTCTCGAACCTGTAAGTATTAAGCAGCCTATTGATTATTGTAAATCTGGATTTCAAATCCAATTCTTTTCTGTAGATAAGGTCGGGAATAGGGAGGATTTGAGAACTTTCTTATTTTCTTACATTGAATAGTTTTTTTAAAATGTCAAAGTTAAACCAATTCAGAGTCAGACTTCAATCGAAATTTTTTATTTACTATTTAATTCTTTTTTCCTTATTCTTTACTTTGCCTCTTACTGTTTTTTCCTTATTTCTCGTTCAAAATGTTTATTATTCTCTTATAGATAAAGAAGAAGATGAGCTATTAGTAAAATCAAAAGCAATTTCAGCTAGTTTAGAAAGTTCCATTAAGGACAGAATCTATCCTTCAAAGAACTCAAAAGAATGGGTAAGTACATATAGAATACCTAATAACCAGAAAACAAATTTGGAACCTATTTTAAAAATAGTTTGGGAGAATGAGAATCCATTTTTCTACTTTCAGAGAAATGTAGCTAGTGATATTGAAATTTGGAAATTTCGAGCCGATTTTCTAATCGATAAAATGTTAGATTCTGATTTAACAAGTCCAAATGAAATTATAATCACACTTAATAATATTGATCAAAAAGGTATTTCTAGTGTAATAGAAGACAATTTTCAAATCAATCAAACTTGGAGGAAAGCTATTGAAGGAAATAAAAATCTAAATTTTCTTTCTTTATTTAGAAAATCTAGTGATTCGCATTTCGTAATTTCTTCTCGAATGCCGACTTTACCATTTCATCTAATTATAATTAAATCCAAAGACGATATAGTATCTAAAGTTCGTAGTGGATTAATCAGAATTGGAATAAGCTTTATTTTAATTTTAATATTCGTCACAGCAGTATCCTACTTTATCGCGCGTTATATGGCTGAACTCAAAAAGGAAAAAAATAAATTGAGTTCTTTTGTCAATAACCTTCCAATTGGTGCAGCAATTGTAACAAAAGACCTCAATATAATAGCTTCGAACAAAATTTTAAATCGAATTTTTGAGGAAAATGTAGACTTACAAAACGAAATCAACAAAGACTCTCAATTTAGAATTAACACATCCAAGAAAGATGGTTCAATGAAATATGTATGGGAAATTCAAAGAAAGAAAACATGGGAAGTTACTTTATCGCCTTGGTATGGAGAAAAAGATGAACCTGAAGGTTACTCGATTATACTTAGAGATCTCACTGCTAAGAAAATTATGTTCGAGCAGGAGATGGAGATGGCAAAAGCCATCCAGGAAGAATATCTACCAAATGATAATGCAGATTTCATTGGTTTAAAATTTAAAGTATTTTATAAACCTTATTACCAAGTGGGTGGCGATTATTATGATTTCATTCAATTAGATCAGGACAGATATCTCTTCGTTATGGCAGATGTAATTGGACATGGATTACAAGCTGCTATGATGATGACTGTTGTAAAAGTACTTTTCCTTCAGATAACTGCAACTAGCAATGATTATTTAGATATTCTAAAAAAATTAGCTGTTAGCGTTCGAGAGAATCTTCCACCTGGTAAGTCTATAGTTCCCTTACATTTCATTGTATTCAATGTAAAAGAAAAAAAAATCGACTATGCTAATGCTGGTCACCCAGGACTTTTCTACCAAGAAAACAAATACAAGAAAGATATTCAATTATTTGATAAACTAAATCCTGTATTAGGATTGCAACTTTCACAAGATAGATACACAAAAATCATTACATTAAATTATCAAGAAAATTCAAGATTCTTCTTATTTACAGATGGTTTAATGGACGTTATGAATAATTCAAGTGAGCCATTTGGAGAGGAAAAAATTCAAGAATTTGTTACAAACAATGGTCATCTGTCAATCAATGAATTTTCAACTAAACTAGAAGCCGAAATTCTATCTCATTCAGAAGGAAGAAGATACCCTGATGATATTACTTGGTTTGTTATTGATGCTGAGTAAACACTTTGTGCCAATGATCTATATCTTCTGATATCAGCTCTATCGGTTTCTCATCTGGATCTGGAATCAATTCCTCGCTAAGCAAGGCTCGAATCATATCTGAAAATTTCTCAGAAGTAAAATATTTAACTTTAAATTGACGGGCAAATTTTAAAATTTTCTTATCAGAAGTAATTAGAGTTAAACGATTTGGAAATGGATTTTCCTTTATGTATTCAATGATTAAATCATCCGCCTCTTTCTCATGGCTGTAGTAAATATCCATATCATAAATTCTTTCTTGGTAGGTATCGTAATCTGCTTTGGTTTTTTGCCCATCAATAAATACTGTGAATTCATAATCTATCCATTTCGTGGAACATTCCTGCAAAATTTTCAGCAAGCCATTTTTAGCCTCATCCAAACGATCTTCATACATGCAAAGTTCTAAATCAGGAAATTTATAAATCAGATTCAGTGCGTCAATTAGAACTTTCATGTCTTTCTTAATCAAAAGAATACGACTTGCTAATGGGGATTCCAGGAAAAAAAAGGTAGTATGGGAAAAAAATTCATAGTCGTAGGTGCATCCAGCGGTATCGGTAAGTCTTTAGCGGAACAACTTCTTTCTGAGGGACACCATGTCGCATTACTCGCTCGTAGAGATAAGATTCTAAAGGAATTTGCAAGCAAATTCAATACTGATCCCAAAAATCGTATCGCCTTAACCGTAAAGTATGACACAACTCAATTTGCAAATGCCAAAACTGTTTTTTCAAGAATACTCAAAGAGTTTGGAACAATAGATGGAATCTATTATGCCTCAGGTGTAATGCCCTCAGTCGATCCAGATGAATTTTCAACTGAGAAAGATATTTCTATGCTCAACACAAATTTACTAGGAGCGATTGCGATCCTAAATCCAGCAGCGGAATATTTCCAATCAATTGGAAAGGGAATGATTGCAGGTATTTCATCCATTGCTGGTGACAGAGGACGAAGAGGAGCACCCGTTTACAACACTTCTAAGTCAGCACTTAATACTTATCTAGAAGCCCTTAGAAATAGACTTGCAGTTAAAGGTGTACAAGTTGTAACAATTAAACCAGGATTTGTGTCTACTGACATGCTCAAGGATGCAAAAGTTCCAGACAAAGGATTCTTAAAACCAATAAGCCCCGAGATTGCAGCCCAAACTATCATACAAAAAATAGCCTCAGGATCTGAGGAATTTTACATTCCGGGAAGATGGGCAATAGTAGGTCTTATCATTCGCAATATACCATCATTTATCTTTCGTAAGTTAAACATTTAAGAAGGCAGTTAATTATGGCAAAAGCAGTTAAAAAGAAAAAAACAACCTCTCCTAAAAAGAATACAAATTCGTCTAAAAAAAAATCCCCTTCACCTAAGACGAGTTTAAAGACGTTAAATGTTCCAAACCCGAAGATAAGTTTACCTCATCCTGAAAAAGTCGAAGCCTGGGGAATGAATAGTCATTCTCTAAGTCCCGTTCTACGACCTAAAACTATTCAAGAAATTTCTGATATTTTCCAAAATGCAAATTCCCACTCTCTTAAAATTGGACTAAGAGGTGGAGGTTGTAGCTATGGAGATGCATCTATTAATAGTGATGGAATCGTTTTAGATCTCTCGGATTATAATAAGATAATTGATTTTGATCCTGCTACAGGAAAATTAAAAGCAGAATCAGGAGTAACCATCAAGCAATTATGGGAATATGGAATAGAACGTGGATTCTGGCCTCCTGTTGTAAGTGGAACAATGTATCCAACCTTAGGTGGAGCACTGTCCATGAATATTCATGGGAAGAATAATTATGCAGTAGGAAGCATCGGAGAGCATATAACAGAATTTACATTTTTAACAGCTGCTGGCAAAATTCTTAAATGCTCTCCCAAATTGAATTCAGATCTTTATTATTCTGCAATTTCTGGACTGGGAATGCTTGGTTGTTTTCTAGAAGTGACCATCAAAATGAAACCAATTCATGCAGGGAAAATGAAGGTTTGGCCTGTTGTTACAAGAAATTTCCAAGAGATGTTTGATTATTTTGAGAAGGAATATAAAAACTCAGACTATCTAGTTGGCTGGGTGGATGCATTCGGCTCAGGAAAAGGCTTAGGTCGAGGACTGATTCATAAATCTGTTCATTTAGAAAAAGGAGAAGATGAAGATTTTCCAGAAAATTGCAAATTAGAAAACCAAAATCTACCTACTCGTTTTCTTGGAATAGTTCCAAAATCTTGGATGTGGCTGTTTATGAAGCCATTTAGCTTTCCTCTAGGTATGAAATTTGTAAATTTCGGAAAATACCTCAGTGGCTTTCTATCAAATAACAAACCTTATATGCAAGGTCATGCAGAATATGCATTCTTGCTCGATTATGTTCCGAATTGGAAATATATCTATAAACCTGGGTATATGATCCAATACCAAGTTTTTCTTCCCAAAGAAACTGCAATGTCAGCTATGGAAGAAATTTTCAAGCACTGCCATAAGAGGAAGATAGTATCTTGGTTAGCTGTATTTAAAAAGCATAAGCCTGATCCATTTCTACTTACTCATTCACTAGATGGTTTTTCAATGGCGATGGATTTTCCTGTGAAGAAGTCTACTAGGGAAAAAGTTTGGGCTCTCACTTACGAATTGGATGAAATTGTTCTACGCAATAAAGGGAAATTTTATTTTGCAAAAGACGCAACTATGAGACCAGGAATCGCTCAAAGATTTTTCCCTGAGAAAAATCTCAAGCAGTTCCATACTCTTAAGAAAAAATACGACCCTAATTCAATCTTACAAACGGATCTTTATAAAAGAGTATTTTTAAGTTAGAATTTACACATTCATTTTCTTGTAGAGATAGTAGGCTCCGCCAATAAAGAGAACTGGAGTAAACCAAATGGCTGCAAATGCTGGTATACCTCCGTTCTCTGCAAGAGATCTTCCTGTAGAATAAAAGATATAGTATAAAAGCACAACTGCAATTGTAATTCCTAATGAAGCTACTCCGGCTGACTTCTTAGTAAGAGCTCCAGCTAAGGCACCAATACTAACTACGATAAAAGACATGAGTGGCATGGCAAATGTAGCATGGCGTTCTACAATTAGATCTTTATAAGGAATTCCTTTGAATTTACGTTCTTCGATTTCTTCCCCTAATTCAAAGAAGTTTAATCCATCCGCGTTACGAGTAGGTTTTGAGAAATAGTCTATGGATTCTGGAAAATTGTAAGTTTTGTTCGAAATTTTTTCATATTTAGTTACTTCCAAATTATCATTAAAATGTATTTCTTCAATATCGATTAGTTCCCAAATCTTGGTTTCAGATTTAAAATTAGCTCTTTGTGCAGAAATCACATACTCTGGTAAGCCACCAGGAAGAACTTTGATATAATTAAAACCACCTTTGACAGCACTTTCTTTTACATCATACCAATAGACATAATAAAACCCTTCCTTTCCTTTTACATGGTACTGGTAGACAAGATCTGTCATTTTTCCAGCTCCTTTTACCATATAAGAATAGTTATTCTGTGCTTTTTTATTCGAGGGTATCACTACAAATTGGGTAAAGATAGCAACAAATATCCACATGAAAAATCCAAAAGCCAGGATAAGAGAAACGATCCGAAGAAATGAAACTCCCGCCACCATAATGGAAACTAATTCTTTATTCGCTGAAAATTGCCCAACAACAAAGCATACGCTGAACATAAGACTAGGCGAGATTACTTGAACAACCATAGAAGGAATGCTATATGCTATGTAGAGATATGTGTAAACTGGGCTTTCCCTGCTCTCCACAAAATATTTCATATTATTGGTTACTTCGTACACAAGTATCATTGCTGTTAACATCAGCAATGTTCCTATGAACGTTGTGAAAAATTCCATAAACAAATATCTATCTAAAATTCGCACAGGATAGTATTCACGAATGAGATCTTTTAGGAATTTTTGCAGTTTCACTTGATCCAATTTCTAAGTTTTCAATCCTTCGCAAAGAACATTTTTACTTGACCCATAGGCGTTCTGCATGAAACTTATGATTAGGAGAAAATTATGAAATTTAAAAGAACATTTCTCGCTATCATCGCTTTTGTAACTTTTGCAATCGCATCTAGCTCATCTTTAATTGCTTATGAAGCGAAGTCTATCGACCAACAAAAAGTTTTACTTTCCACTGGAACCGACCAAGAACGCATTGATGCTTTATTATATTTTGCAGATGAAAAAGACAAAAGCCAGATCCCAGCTATCATTGAAGTTCTAAAGGATACAGATAGTCCTGATGTTGCAAGCCAAGCTGCAATCACCTTAGGAAGAATTGGTGAGAAAGGGGATTCTACTACTGCCTTAAAGGATAAAATCCTTTTTGATGAAAATCCTGAAGTTGTTTATTCTTGCATTTTGGGTCTTTTCAATATTCATAAAAAAGATGAAGAAGTAGACCCTACTGCAAAGGAAGCACTCAGCTTTGCTTATAAAAACAAAAGCAAAGATGCCTTTGTTGCAGACATTTTAGAAAAACTAAAAGCGAAATTCGCTATCGAAGAAAGTTCTTAATTTAGAACTCTTCCTTCAATTAAATATCTTTCCACGGAAATTGGAAGAATAGCATGCTAAGTAGAGGTTTACTTTACTTAGCATCTTTATTTAATCTCTATAGATTTTTCCTAACTGAAAAATTCTGGTGGAAAACTTTTGGAAACTCCGATTATCTTTATGCCTATTCCTACTTTCAGAGCCTAACATCATTTAGCTCCATACTTGATTGGAACTTTCCACCTTCGCTTTATCTTTTTCCAGATCTATTACTTGCTGGTATATCTTATTACTTATTGCAAATTTTTCAAAGACTCACTCCTGAACTACATTTTATAGGTACAATATTTCTATTCCAAATTTCTACTGCTTATCTGATTGCGAAACTAATATTACAAGAAAAATTTGAATCAAATAAATTAAAGAGATCCCTAAAGCCAGACTCCAAAAAATCAATAAAATATTTCTTCCATACCCTTATAGTCTTTAGCCTACTCAATTATTCGACGCTATTATTTGAATTCAATTTAGATCAAATATTATATACCAATCATAATGGTATCGTAATTCTATTTCTTCTCACGATCTATTCCATCCAAACTAGAAATTTTTATCTCCTAACTTGTATTATAATACTTGGTACAATCTCGGATTCCATGTATTTTTTTCTATTTCTGATTTACCTTTGGACAATGAAAGATAGTATTCCATTTACAAAACCATCCAATTCAAAAAGTCATTCTTTCTTTCAGAAAAAATACCAAATCATATTTTCAGTGGTCGCTTTATTTGCAATTGGTCTTCCCTATCTAGGAAATTATTTAGAAATTATTTCCATCTCACAAGCTTACTTCACAAAATATCTATCATTCAATCGCCTAAATAGTAATAACTTAATAGCAGTATTAGAGTTAATTTTTGAAATTTTATTTAATTACTGGTTTTACTTTATTATTTTACTTTATGTTCTTTATCATTTTTTAAAAAGAAATTCTAATTCACATAAAAGTATTTCGTATTTAGGCATAGGCAATTTAGTTCTAGTTGCTATCTATCTTTGTTTTTCTAGGTTTTTTGCATGGAGGTATTTACCCATGTTTCAGTTTGTACTCATATGGAAAATTGCACAATCAAAATGGAGAAGGTTTTACTTTTTAGTATCACTTGTCTTAGTCGTAGTATTTTTCTGGAATCAATCTTATTTAGGAGAAACTTTATCAGAAGATAGAATGCCCTATTTGCAAGAAATAGAAAGTATCTACCAAGCCTATCCTGAGTCGGTTCTATGTTTGGATTATTGGAAGGCACGACCTATCACTATATATTCCAAGAAAATTCCCAAAGATCATATCAAAGCCTGCGACTCAAAAGGAAATTCTTTAAATTGGATAGAGAGTAAAGAAAGATATTACAGTGATACAAAGATTGAGATTGAAATCAAATCTAAAGAATATCAACGATGACAAAAGTTAGATCATCTTGTGCAACATTATTGCTATAAGAAAAAATTGTTTTTAGAATAGATTCACTGGCATCAATGATGGAAAGATCGGTAGTAGATTGGATTAATTCTTGTAATTTTTCTTCACCAAATAAAGTTTCACTATTGTCAGATTTTGCTTCAGTGACACCATCAGTGTAAAAGAAATATCTTTCTCCAGGATTTATGGATCTCACAACAATAGGATAATTTTTATTTCCTTTCCAACCCATAATTATTCCTTTTAAAGGTATATAATTTGCAGTTTTACTTTCTTTATTTGCAACAATAGGATAAGGGTGACCTGCACTCGCAATATACACTTTTTTATTCAAAGTATCGAATAATGAACAATTTGCTGTTACAAAATAATTCATCATTAGGTTAGAGAGAGAATTATTGATATAATGTAAAATTTCATCTGGCTTATTATAATCCTTTATAAGATTTCTAAACTGTACTTTGACCATTGAGGAAATTAATGCTGATGAAACTCCATGGCCCGAGACATCGATTAAAATTAAGAGCAATCGATTTTCATCAATTTCTATCCAATCATAAAAATCTCCACCGACTTGAGTCATTGGTAAGTATTGTGCAGTAATATTTAAATGATTAACAAATGGTGCCGAATTAGGCATTAATCCAGCTTGAAGACGTGCTGCAAATGTAAGATCTTTTTCTAAAACTTCATTTTTCTTGAGTAATTCTTCTGTTCTATGTGCAACTCTCTTTTCAAGATCAATTGTTAATTTAGATAATTCTTTTTCATTTTTCGCATTACGGTAAGAAATGGAAATTGCTGAAAAAACCATCATACCTAAAAAACCGTATTGAGTAATATAGATATTTCTTCCTGTAAAGATATCTATTAATATATCTGTAATTCCAGCAAAAAACAAAATAAGCATTCCAATACTAATTAAAATAGCTTCTTTTTTATGTTGTCGAATAGCCTTAATTATGCGAACTCCAATAAGAAGGATTAATGGAATTAATAGTAATTCCCAAAAATGTAACAAGTCGATTCTTGTTTCTATCTCAATAGAAAATGCTTGTATACAAGCTATTAAAACGAAAATTAAAGCAATAATTTTTTCATACCACAACATCTTTTGGTCTATGATAGAATAACAAAAGAATAGGACACTTACTGGGAATATCGTTTGAAAGAAAAAGAAAATAGATAAGATATTTGAAAATGGTATTCCAGAATTATTTATAAAAAAATTAATTAGTGGTAAACGCCACATGATATATGAAATAGAACTCATTAAGAGATAGAAATTGGTAAGAGCTTGCCTCTTCAGAAAAATTGAAAATAATTGGTAAGCTCCAATTCCAAAAAAGAGCATAGTCATTGCAAAATCTCTTCCATCTTCGTAGATAATTTTTTCTTCTAGGATTTCCATATTACCAATTGTAGGTAAAGATCTAAAAAGACCTCCTGGAAAGGATGGATTCATAAATACTATTTCTATTCTTATCTCATTTTTTCCATTTAATTGAATCAAATCAGATGGAATAAAATACAATCGTTTTAATAACCAATTAGGCTGGTATTCTCCGTTTGGAGGAAAGATTCCCGTGCTACCGATTAATTCTCCGTTGAAGTAAACTCTATCTGCATCTTGAATTCTATCCAGAAAAATTGCCTGTGGGTGACTTATACGTTTATTAGAATATTCAACTTCTACTAAATAAGATCCAAATAAAGGTGGGGAAATATTTTGATTGGTAAGTCCCTTTGCAACTTGGATGGATTGATTTTCGATACCGTCTGTTTGCAAAGTCCATCCAGAAGAAATTTCATAAACATCTTCTGGATTCTCTACTCTAGTCTCAGCTAACAAATTATTTGAGAGCAGTAAAACTAGAAATAGAGAAATATTTAAGAAAGGTTTATTCACCCAAATTGTAGTTTGAAAATTTGCTCTTTAACTGAGATGCGATATCATGAAAAGCATCATCTTTTTCGATGGCTTTATCCAATTCCTTTAGATTATTTTCAATAATTTTAACATTATCAGCAGAATCTGGTTGTTGTGAGATTTTCAATAAATCAGAACTTGCTTGTCTTAAAATTTTTACAGTTTCACCAAGCAACGGATCATTGGATAAACTTGTTTCTTTGTTCATAATCCAAGCATTGTAGATATCATTTAACTTAGATGATCCCTCTTGAAGAACAGTTTCCTTGCAATCCACTTTAGAGAATTCTCCAATAGTTTCTTTCAATAGGCAATAGGAAGCTCTTGAAATTTTCCCTTTAGTTCCGGAAGTCAATGTTGGTTTAACGAAGGCATCAAGATTATCGTCTAGAATAAAATAGACAGCTTCCGCAAATCCTGAAGCAGCTGCATAGCCTTCTTTCTGATCAACCGTTTTTAATTTTAAATAAACATCCTTCTTTTCGTTTTTACCGTCTTGGGTACTTATTTCTTTAGATTCGATTGCAGTAACTTCTTCAAATCCATAGACTAAAGCAACTTGGTCTTCTTTTTTCTTAGATCCAGGCTCCTTGTAAATCCATTGCGTGTAGTTAGCGTAACGAACTCCTACTATTTGATCAGGAACCTCTACTTTTTCTTTACATCCAATAAAAGCTATAAAGGCTATAACTCCCCATAATTTTAAACTATTCATGAATAAATCTCTCCTCTAGTTTTTAAGCAAGTCTTCAAACGAGTCTAGATATTCCGTTTCCATTGAAAAGCAATTTCAAGTTATTCTTGATAAATTATTTCATTTTTTCAAAATTAATTTTATAAAATCTTTTGATTTAGAATGAAGTTAAACTTGACTCGAAATATTTTCAAGAATAGCCTGAATCTAATTCTATGATAAAAAGATTTCGCTATTTTTTTTCTTATTCAATCGTATTTCTAATTGTACTGACATTATTTAGAATTCTTTTTATAATTAAATATTCCTACAGAATGGAAGCATATGAACCCAGTTTAATTCTACGAGCAATTCTCATCGGCTTTCAATTCGATTTAGCAACATTGGCGATGATAATTGGAGTCTTTTGGTTATTATCATCACTGCATATTCTAAATCGCTACCGCATTTATGTTATCATTTGGTCCTATCTTCCCATTCTACTCTTTGCTTGGATCGTTGCGCATTTATTAAGCGATTTAATTTATTTCGAAAATGCGAATAAACATATTGGATATGAGGGATTCGTATTTTTTGGAAAAGATTTGATAACCATCATTGCTTCCTTTGCTAAGAATGATCCTTTGACTTTTTCCTTGAGTTTGGTCGGAATCGTATTTTATATCTTATTTTCCTTTAAGTTTTATAGGAAATACTTTCACTTTGATTTTCTTCCTGAAAAATTTTGGATCACTTTAAGAAACATAATAATCGTTATAGTATTTTCTGCCATTCTTATTCGGGGAGGCATTCAAGACAGTCCACTTCGTGCTTCACACTCTATCATCTCCGAAGATAATTTTATCAATAATATTGCCTTGAATGGAATTTTTACATCTATCATGGATATAAAGAGCCAAAAGATTCCAGACATTCTGAAAATGGATGAGTCACAGGCAATCGAACTTGTTCGATCTGAACTCAACTATGAAGGATCAGAATGGATCAACAATTCAGAGTTTCCTTTACTTCGCAAAACTATTCCCAATAAGAATCGAAAACTTTTACTCAATAAAAATATTCCTGCATCTCCGAATATCGTCATTATTCTCATGGAAAGTTGGACAGGGAAACTCACAGCTGCAAGTGGCAATGGATATGTCAATGGCATTGAAGTAACTCCTTATTTCAATGCCTTAAGTAAGAAAGGTCATTCGTTTAGTAAATTTTTTGCAACAGGAGGCAGAACAACAAACGGAATGCTCTCTATCCTCACTGGAATACCAGACAGACCAGGACTAACGGCTGTTCGGACACCACAGATTCTTTCCAACTTTTCTGGTATTGGAAATATTTTAAAAACTATCGACTACCAAACAATTTTTGTAAAAGGAGCAGACCTTAGTTTTGATAATGTAAAATTAATTATGCCTAGATGGGGCTATGACATTGTGTATGGTAAAGAATATATTGAATCAACCAAAGAATTTCCTTTGGGTGCCTGGGGCTATGATGATGAGCATTTATTAAAGGTGCTTGAAAATGAAATAGAGAAATCTAATCCCAATTTGCCTTTCCTTGCAACCTCCTTAACTATGACTACGCATTATCCCTATAAGGTGCCCGACAAAAAATTTGAAATCTTTACTGAGGATACCCAAGACTATGATTACCTAAATACCATGCATTATGCAGATTGGGCAATTCACAATTTTATAGAATCTATGAAAAAATCTCCTAGGTTTAAGAATACTATTTTCATTTTCGTGGGAGACCACACTCACCATAGATTTCTAAATTACTACGAAGATAGAAATGTCCCTCTTTTAATCTATGCTCCAGGAATTATCCAAGCTAAACAAGACGACCGTATAACTAGCCAATTGGATATCATACCTACTATTTTGGGACTAATCAATAAGGAAGCGTATTTTTCAGCAATGGGTAGAGACCTATTAGATCCTACTGCAAAAGTGAACAGTGCATATTTTGCTTATGGATCTAGTTTTGGTTGGATTGAGAACAATCTTTTCTATTTCCAGTATTCTGACGGACCACAGGATTTAAGATTAACTGTAAATCCACCGCATATAGATTTTAAAGAATGTGAAACCAATCCAATTCCCTGCCAGTCAGCGAACTTCAAAGCAAAAGCATTCTATAATTTGAGTATGGATTTAATGAACCAAAATCGGATCTTTCCTGCGAATATAGAAAAGAAATAAAAAAAATAAAAAAGCTTTCAAAGGGAAAATTATTCCATTTGAAAGCTCAATCTTAAATTTAAATTATAAAAATTTATAAATCTTTTATTTCTTTAACATCCCTGTGTATGCTCCACGATTAACATAACCAAGGTAAGCATTTAAAATTACTAAAGCGATACCAACAGGCAAGCCTTGTGGTTCCAAAAAAGCATGAAAAAGAAATATATTCAAGGAAATGGGAGCAATGATTACTAAAGCAAGTGGCACGTAAAGATTGGCCAGCAATAAAACTCCAATTATAATTTCGGTGATCTTTATGAGGTTCATTAAATAACCAGAATTGACTAGGCTCATAATAAAATCGAGAGGTGCGCCTTTTAAACCTGGATCAATGAAGTGAAGAAATCCGTTCAGACCAAAAACTAAAAAAATTAATCCCATTAAATATCTTGCGATGAGTGGTAATTTTGACATTGTTAAACTCCTAATATTTACATAGTAATAGAATTTACAGGTAAATCAACAATAAATAATTTAATATTAATCTATTTTTTCGAATTTTTTATAGATACATTTTTAAATCAAACATCATATTCTTTAGTTTTTTAATAGCAGGCTGAGGATTGTAGGCCTATTTTTTTGCAAATCTTCTGGAGCTGGTCTAATTCTTCTTTGCTTAGAATAGATAACTCTTTGGTTATAGATTTTACATGAACAGGCATGAATTCAGAAATTAATTTATTTCCTTCATCAGTAAGAACAATAGAAATATAGCGTCTATCATCAGTGCTTCGGATTCTTTTTACTAAATTTCTTTTCTCCAAATTATCGATGACAAGTGTAATATTGCCAGTAGATTTTAGAATCTTGACACCAAGTTCTTTTTGGCACATGGAACCAAGATGGTAGAGAGCTTCAAGGACACCTAACTGAGATTCGGTTAACCCTTGTTCTTGTAAACTTGGATACAAACGTGAAGAAATAGATTCTGAAGCTCGCTTTAATTTTATAAATGCATCTAAAGATTGAACTTCTCTAGAACTTCCTTTGTATCTTGTACCCATAAATTAGTTTAATCTTAAACCAATATTGATGGCAAGCAAATTTATTTTAAATTCTTTCTTTACATTTCTATTTATTCCCTCAAACTCAGGAAATGCCTAACGAAATTAAAAACCTAATTATTTTTTTAATAGTATTTTCCAGTATTGCAATAGGAATATTATTTCTTCCGCTCGGACTTGCTACTGGCAAACGTATGGCTATCTTAGTTGGCTTATTTCTCTTGTCTATGGTCTACCTCATCGAAATTCGTAAAGCAATTGGGGGAAGAGAATTATTCTATTTCAGCTTACTGACTAGTATCTTCCAAGTTTTTCCTGATTGGTTCCTATCAAAAGTATTAGGAGTCTTGGTTTTTCCAGAAGATGGTTTTCCTAAAATTGGGACAGTTTCAATGTATATGGCAGGGCTTTGGACAATTCCACTTTTTCTATCCGCGAAGTTCTCTAGAATACTTGCCGCACAAGCTGTACTGCGAAGAAATTTCGTCCATTTTACTACAGGAATCATAGCCTTAATTATCTTCTGGATTTCAGAAGAAACAATGCATTTAATACCTGTTTGGTATGCGAAAAATGTTCATACGATTAGCCATTCGGCTATCTATGTTCTACCCGCTGAATTTTTGCTAGGTTCCTTTTTTAGTTTTATCTATTCACATTCAAAGGATGCACTATTTATAAATCGAATTCTAATGGCTGCCTCAGTTTCAATATTCTATACGGGAGCCTTGGCTCTTAGCTATTTATTGATAGAAAATTATATTTATTGAATAATTCAAAATTAAATTTATTAACCTCTCCTTCTAGGCAAATAATTTGATTTAATTTTTTCTTTACATAGGATATGGCTTTCATACCATTTTAATCGTGAAGCTTTTCAAATCTCGCTTAGTCATATATTCCCTACTCGCCCTAGTAATCTTGCTATTGATTGCCTTTTCCGGGCTTGCCTTTATCGATGAAACCAAAGGCGGCGCAGTTGGAGACGGACAGAATAAATTCGACCTGATTATAGATCCAGGAACTCCTCCTTCTAAGGTTGTCAAAGAGTTAAGTCAAAATGGAATGATTAAATCTTCAGTTTATTTCAATTATTTGATTCGATTTACTGGTTCTGCTTCCAAAATAAAAACTGGGGTTTATGAAATCAATGATGGTATGAATTCTAGAAAGATTCTCCAAGTTATTGTCGATGGTAAAGTTAAATTAGTTCATTTTACAATTCCAGAAGGATATAACAATCGTCAGATTGGAGATTTACTTACCAAGAAAAAATTAGCGAGTTCTAGACAGGAATTTCTTCTAGCTACCCAAGATAAGAAGCTTATTGAAAAATATAAAATCCCCGCCAATGACTTAGAAGGTTATCTATTTCCAGAAACTTATTCTGTTCCCATTAATTATCCATTGAATAGAATTACAGAGATGATGCTGAAACGATTTTATGTTAAGCTAAATAAAATTGAAGGAGCTGATAAACTTTCAGCCAAAGAATTACATTATAAAGTAGTTTTAGCTTCTGTAGTAGAAAGGGAAGCTGTTAAGCCTGATGAAAGACCACTTATGGCAGGTGTTTTCGAAACTAGAATTGAAAAGAATATGCCCCTGGAAAGTTGTGCAACCATTCAATATCTTTTTGACAAACCAAAGAAAAGACTTTTCGAAAGAGACTTAAAAATTGAAAGCCCTTACAATACTTATATCCATGAAGGCTGGCCTCCTGGCCCAATTTCAAATCCAGGACTCCCTGCCTTAGAAGCTGCCTTCAAGCCTACAAAGTCCAATAAGCTTTTCTTTTTATTAAAACCTGATGGCTCACATTATTTTTCAGAAACCTTTAAAGAGCACTTAGAAGCTAAGAAGAAGTATATTGATGTGCTTTATAAATAGCAATTCGTAATGAATGAAGATATAATTAACTTAAATGTTACGATAGGTGGAATTTCTAAAGAACTTTTAGATGTCCAAAAAGCATTAGAAGACTATCGTAAGAACCAAGATAAGATTGATGAAAAAGGTATGGACTTCATAGAAAAGGCTGAGCTTGTAATAGATAAAGCGGAGCGAGGTGAACTTCAACTGAGCGATGACCAGAAAAGAAGAATCAAAAGTAATTTAGTTAAGATATTGACAAAGATGAAGGATCAGAAATAAATAATTTCTAATAAGCATTAGAGCTTGTGTGTCTTATCTCTTAGGATTCTTTCCAATTCCATCTCTCTAGCGAATGCTGGAAATTTCTTGATTACATCTTGGAACTTTTTCTTTTCTAACGTAAACAATTCACAAAAGTCGTTGGTCTTTATCGAAGCATTTCTTGGTTCATCCGAGAGAAGAGCCTGCTCACCAAAGAAAGAACCCTCACTTAAAGTTGCAAGCACTCCTCCATGGTCAGGAGATATTACCTGAACATGACCTTTGTTGATGAAATATAAATTGTGCCCGATCTCACCTATTCTCATCACATAATCCCCAGGTAAATAGATAACTGGTTTCAAGGACAATACAAGTTCGGTGAGAAGAGCATCGCTTGCATTTTTGAAAAATGGAATCTTTGCAATTAAATCCTTATTCAAATAAAGTTTTATATCTCTTACTAATGATTTGGGAAGATCATTATAAAAATCTGATTCATCCGAACCTATTTTTCTTTCGAAAAGGTAATCATAATAATCTAAAATGCGATTTCTTAAATTTCTTGGCAGCCTACGATACTTTATAAAGGCATTTACTTTTTCCATACGTTTAACATGGGAGGCATGTACGATATCTAAATTGCTCATTAGATTTGCTATATTACCTATTACATAACCATACACACCTACGCCTGTTAGCATAACTAGAATAGTAAAAATAGTTTGTTCGCTAGTAACAGGTACAATCTCACCATAACCTATGGTTGTTAAGGTCGTGACAGTCCAATACATAGATCTAAGGTATTGATGTGAAAATGAAATTGAGTCTGACACTCCTCCTAGATGCAACCAACCTAAGGCAATCCAATGAGCGAAAAGAGAAATCCAAAGTAAGAAAATCAATAAACGCATAATCCCAGGTTGAACGTTATAAATTCTAGCTCTTCGCATAAGGATAGTATTCATTTTAAATAACTTCAACAATCGACCTAAACGAATCAATCGAAGAATTTTCAAAAGTTGCCCATACATCCCTGTGTAATTTAAGAGCAACTCGAAAGGAACTCCTGAGATGAAATCTATGAAAAACCAAGTCTTTAAATACTTTCTAGCAACCAATTTAGGATTAGAAATTATAACTCCCCGATCAATATAAGAAGTTCTAAATTGAATTAGGATATCCAAACAGAAAAATACTGTTGTTAGGATATTCATTATTTTTAAAATTTTAGTTGGAGTATAATTTAATATATATCTAAGAGGATATTCAATCGCTATGTAAACAACAAGCAATAGAATGATACCATCCCACAATGCTCTAAGCTTACTCTTAGGGTGAATCATTTATTTTAAAAAGTGAAATAAATTATTAATCGCAGGATTGATTTAATATTTTGCCATAGTAGGGTCAACCTGGTCTGAGTATGCTAGTGTTCCGCCAATAACATTTTTACAATTTGTATAACCATATTCCATAAGCAATCGAACAGCATTGCCAGAACGTCCACCAGATCTACAGTAAATTAATATTTCTTTACCACTGCTTTTAAGTGCATCTAATTCTGCAACCCGTGCCTCTAGTTCAGTTACCGGTATTAATTTATCAGTACCTGGAATCAATGCGACATCTTGCTCATGAGGATTTCGAACATCCAACAAGAAGAAATCATCCGAGCCTTTAGCGCGTTGATCAAGTCGTTGTTTGAGTGATGGAGTATCGATTTCTGGAATATTCATGAGTTTACCTGTTCTTTCAAAGTTTCTAATTCTATGTGAACATTTTCCCATCTTCCAGTTAGAGAGGCAATCTCATTTTTTATCTCATTGTATGAATCTAATTCAGTTTGGTAGGATCTATTTTTATAAAAATTGGGATCAGCTAAGAGATCCTCTTTATCTTTTTTGTTTTTTTCCAAAAGATCAATCTTCTTCTCAATTTCGGGAATTTCTTTCTCTAAAGATTTGATTTTATTTTTAACTTGGTTCTTTGCAGATTTTGTTTGAACACCAGCGTCTTTATTCTGAGAAGAAGCAAGTTTAGAAATTTCCGTATTCTCTTCTTCCTTATGATATTTTAAATAATCCTCAAAAGAACAATTCAAATCGTGTAATGTTCCACCAGAAAGTTGAAATGTCTTATCACAGAGTCCTGATAAAAATTCTGGATCATGACTTATAACTAAGACAGCACCTTTGTATTCGATTAAGGCACGTCTAAGGGCATCACGAACGACAATATCCAAGTGATTGGTAGGTTCATCTAACAGCAAGCAATTAGTTGGCTTATGAACGAGCATAGCGAGACGAAGGCGACTTTGTTCCCCACCTGATAAAGACTTTACTTGTTTAAAGACAGAGTCTCCACCAAAGGCAAAATGCCCTAATAAACTTCGTGCTTCCACATCGGATAAAAAAGGAAAGGATGCTATTACCGCTTGTAAAAGATTTTTCTCAGGGTCGAGATCTTCTGTATGTGTTTGAGAAAAATACCCAAGCTTTGTTCTAGGACCATACATAGTCTCGCCATGTGTAAATGAATGAATCTTAGCAACCGATCTTAGGAAGGTAGATTTTCCTGCACCGTTAGGACCAACAAGCGCAACTTTTTCACCATTATTGAATTCCATATTTGCATTTGAAAAAATTAGCTCCGTCTTACCCTTGTATGTATAGGATCCATCAATAATTCGAAAAGCAATTTTACTCGCTTCTTCGTATTTAAAAACATATTCGGGCTTTTGGTTCCAGAAAGAATCTTCTGGTCTTTCTAGTTTTTCCCTCTTCTCAAGTCGCTTAAGTACACTTTGTGCGGCTCTTGCTTTGGTAGCTTTTGCACGAAATCTTTCTACCCAATCTAATCTAGATTTTAAATAAGTTTCTTCTTTTACAAATTGCTTACTGAGTCTTTCATGGATTTCATTTTTTGCCTCAAAGAAATCCTCAAGAGATCCTTGGAATTCGAATACACCTTTGGAATTTATCTCTGTAATAGAATTGGTTGTCTTGTTGAGAAAATCTGGATCATGGGTAACCAAAACGAATGCAGCATTTTGATTGACCAAGTATTCCGCTAACCATTCTTTTGCGGAGTCATCCAAATGATTGGTAGGTTCATCAAGAAGTAATAAATTATGTTTATTTAACAAGGCTATGGCGAGTCCCAACCTATGTTGGTAACCAGGAGAGAAAGAATTTACTTGCTTCTCCATAGACTCAACTGTAAATCCTAGACCCGTAAGAATTTTCTTAGCACGAACTTCTAAGTTATGAAGATCATGTTCATTGGCAAAATCTTCAACTTCACTTTGGTCGTTTAGTAATTTTTCAAATGCTTCCGAGCTGGGATCTGTTGAGTCCATAAGCTTATGTATCTCATGAACACGGTTGCTATAATTTTTATAGAGTTTATTTTCTTCGAGGGCTGTTTCTAAAATTGTTTGTTCGGGGTCAAAATCAGGAATCTGTTGGAATAAGGAAATAATTGTTCCCTTAGATTTAGAAATATTCCCAGCATCTGGTTTAGCCTTGCCAGTGGCGATTTGGAATAGGGTAGTTTTGCCGGAACCATTTGGTCCAACTAAAGCTGTCCTAGTCCCAGGTTTAACATGCCACTGGAAGCCATCGAACAAAATGTTCGATCCAAATCTATGATGAATATCTACAAATTGGATCAAACTACTTGAGTTTTAGGATTGTTTTGCTAAAAGTTCTTCTTTTCTTTGGTTAAGGTGTTTGATATATAGCGAAGTCTGACCATTCATTGCCTCTGCTGCTTTCTTGATAGCAGATTCAATTTCATCAATAGTCATTTTCGATATTTTCTTGTTTTTCTTTTCTTGTTCTTCAGACATGAAGTTTTCCCCTCTTAGGTAATCACTGATTTTCTCCAGTTTTGAGAACAGAGCTTGCTAAGCAATGACTTTTTAAAGAATGAATTCAACTTGACAAAGCATTTAATTTCAATCACACTTGTAACTATGATTACAGGAATAAAAAAGAACGTCTTTAGAATTTCCATCGCTGGATTACTTTTAACTGTCCTAGGCAACTGCCTTATTGACTACAAAGGATGTGAGAAAGCAGATGCGCTCAACATACAGAAGAAAATTTATGATAAGAAACTAGTTTACAATTTGCCGTATTTTCCTCAATTCAATCTAGGGGGAAAGGAAGCATTAGAAACTTATTTCCAAATTAAAACACCTTTTAAGACCACAGAAGCTGGAGAAAATATTCCGAAAGATGGATATTTGGTAAATGTTCAAGTTCAATATAAATCACCAACAACACCTGCATTAGTGTTTTTGGCTGCTTCAACATTAACTGCAACTATTCTGCCTGCTTTTAGTCGACATGATGGATACGATATTCGTTACACACTCTACAAAGATGGAAAGGAAATGGAAACTTTTGCCTACACTATCGAAAGAGATTATGGGCAATGGTTGCCATTAATATTTGTTATATGGCTAAACCAAGATACTGCAACTGAGAGATCAGTATTTGAAAGAGTTACAGAAATCTTTTTTAAGGATGCAAGTAAATATTTCTAACCTTTAATTAGGTTTCATATTTCTAATAAACTGGAAGGCGTAGAGTATTGCGATAACACCGATGATACTTGCGCCGACTGCTTGCCCGATTAATACACCAACTACTCCATAGTATTCAGCTCCATAATAGACAAAAGGAATAGTGAACATTGTTGCTTTTGCAAAATTCACGTAAGTTGAAACTTTTGCCTTTCCTAAATTATTATAAGCAGCATTGGATACAAAGATTGCTCCATTTAAGAAAAATGTCATGGCAATATATTTGCAAAATACTATAACTAATAACTTTCCTTCTTCATCTAAATGAAAGGAAGATGCAATTTGTTCGGCAAGAACAAAAAGAATTATAGATGTAGCGATAACATAGACTAGCAAAAATTCTAAGGTCTTAGATAAAGTTTCTTGAACTCTATCAATGAAATTAGCTCCAAAATTCTGACCTATGATTGGACCAACCGCCCCTGAACTAGCATAGACAACAGCAAATGCTACAGGAGTAAGCCTCCCTACAACGGAAATTCCTGCAACTGCTGATTCACCAAATTTCGATATTGCGAACATTACATAAGCATTCCCTATAGGTGTAGCCAAATTAGTAAGAACTGCAGGGATAAATATATTAATCATAGTTTTAAAATCTTTTTTGAAAAACAACCAATTGAATTGGATACTCATTTCGTGAATCTTCTTCAATGGATAAAAGGCAAAGAAAAAAACAGAAAATCTCGCGAGAACAGTAGCTATAGCTGCTCCCTCAATTCCTAAATCAAAAGTAAAAATGAAAATAGGATCAAAAACCCCATTCACAATAGCTCCACCTACAGTTGAAAACATTGCTCTTTTTGCATCTCCTAATGATCGCAAAACAGAAGCAGATGACATAGCAAATCCCAGAATTGGAACAGAAGGTATGAGTATTCTTAAGTAAGAAGAAGCTAGGTCTAAGGTTGAACCGTTTGCACCTAATAGTTCCAAGAAAAAGGGAATAAATATCCAAGTAAGTATTGAGATGGGAGTTGTAATTAAAAGTGTTAATGCAAAAACATTTGTCATCAAGCGATTGGCGAGCTCATGATTTTTTGCTCCGATTGCCCTAGATACAAGAGCTGTCATCACAATTGCAAAACCTATAGAAAGAGATGTAGTGAAAAAAATTATCGTAGAGGCATAACCAACTGCTGCTGTTATCTCATCCTTACCAATTAAACTTAGGAAATAAATATCGATTAAGTCAACAAGGAATATGGCAGCAAGACCTACACTCGCCGCAAGTGACATTTTGATTACATGACCAGCTATTGATCCTTTTGTAAATTTTCCTTCGGTTTGATTCTTCATGATTTTATTATAAAATAATAACCTAGGTTGAAATTTTGTAAATTTCTCCGATCCTTGAATTCTTACCAGATTTTGATGTAACTCTAATCATTCTAGTCTTAATTCAAGGCTATATTTGATGAAATCTCATTCTGATTTTACATTTTGTACACATTTTTATAATCGCTTAAGAGTTCTTGCAGATGATCTACTAGATTTTCGCGAATTTGAATAGGGTTAAATACAGCACCCTCTTCCGTTACAAATTCATTTAGGAAAAGACTAGAATCATTCTTACGATCTTTACGAATTTTAGAAAAGTAATCCTTGTTCATGCGAAAGGTGCCTAGACTAATCTGCTCTATTGCTGAAAAGATTCCTGATTGTTTCAATTCTTCAACTAATTCGAAATAGGAGCTTTTCCAACCTGGAAAATCCAAAATAGGATCAATACAAATACGAACTTTCCAGCCTGTCTGGATAGCTGATTGTATTGCTCGAATTCTTGCTTTCAGGCTAGCTGTCTTTTTTTCAAATTTTGATACAACATACTCAGGTGAAAGAGTCCAAGCCAAAATTAAGTTATCTATTGGTGCAATTCCTTCAAGAGCTTTTGCATTAGCTGATTTAGTTCGAAGTTCCAAAATAAGATTTGGTCGACTTCTTGCGAATTCAATCCAAAGTTTGGAGTAACCAATCCATGATTCCATTCCCAAAAGATCAGTATCATAGGATAAGCAAAGATAGATTCGATCCAGTTCGTATAGTTTTTCTTCTGTAGCAAAAAAGAAATCTTGGATATTCACAAAAATTACTATATTTCCAGAATTATACATACCCTGCAAATAACAGTAATCACAGTTATATGGACAATTCAAGACCAAGGAATTATAAAAGAAATTTTCTTCACCAAAATCAGGTGCAAGATCTGAGCCCTTGTATAAGAAATGATCTTTTTTGTTGGCTAGTACGAGCTTGGGAGCTAGCTTTTGGATTTGAAAGTTCTGCCCAGGTCGATTGAATATCTCTTTATAATCTTTGATACGGATAATTTTCGATTTAGGTAATTTTGAAAGAATGGTTTGGGTAACTGCTGAGGCTTCTGCATTATCTTCAATATAAATATGAGAATAATTGGGAAGCTTCATTTTGTGTCTCGATTGTAGAAATAGGAAATAATTTGTTTCAATCGATTTTTTCCTTCTTCTTTATTTACTCTATCTGATTCAGAATACAAAAACTTCTTCCAAGTCTCATCTTTGATATTCGAATGAATCTTCCAAGTTTCGAATGCCTTATTTAACTGAGACATTTGCGAACTCGTCAAACGAAGATTGGATTGAATTTTTCCAAGAATCAATTTGGATTGAGATTCCAAGGATTCATCTTTATGATTTGAAGATTCGGAATTCATTCCATCAGAAAAATACTTTTGGTGATCCAGTAAGAATGTGAAAACATTTTCTTTTTGGACAGCTGCCCAGTCTTCTACATCAGATGCTTTGCAAAAAATTCCTTCCAAATGGTCAGATATAATTTTGAGACTATGAATTCTATGAGATTCGGTAAAGTATATGGCAGATTGGAAAAAGCTAGAGGCTTCCATATCATATAGATCTAAAGAATTGTCTTTCGGTTTAATGTATTTGATTTTAGAATTTAGCCCAATTGAAGTTAAAGGGAAATTTTCATCTGAGATATTAGCTACAGGTAAATCACTCGAACCAAGACTAGCTGAAGCAATTTCTGTTTGAAGAATGCAATCTGGAAAATACGAACGATCCGTACTAAGGTCTATCACCTTATCAGCAATTCGCAATTCACCGAGAGCAATTTCTTTTTTCGAGGAGCCAGCAATACCAAAATTGAGATAAAAATCTTTGCTTTTTGGAAAAAGCTCAGAAGCAAGTGTGATTCCAACGGAGGTAGAAACCTTACCTATCCCACTAACAACGAGTACTAAATTGTCTCTGGAAAAAATTTCTATTTTTCGATAGCTTTTTATTTTCTGGAGTTTGAATTCTTCTTTGAAAATCTTAGCTTCTGAATGTAGGGCTGTATGTATTATAGGCAAAAAGAATCCTCATCCCAGTCATCTACCAAGATGAGTTTCTTTATCAGGCTGAAAAGAAAAATTATACTACGATTACTTCTCTTCTTTTTTGTCTACTTTTGCATTGAGATTATTACCAACTTTTTCCCAATCTTTATCTTTCTTAAAATATCTATGACTCACGGGGCTTATATGAAATTTTCTAGGATTGGCTCCGAATCTAAATTCAAAAACATAGTCCTCAAAAACAGTTACAACCAAATTACTATCATCGATTTGATCGAATTTTAAAGTCTCTGGACGAATGGTTTCAGATTTTTTCTTACCATCAGGTAAATGCCTACGCACAGCCTGCTTTAGGGCACTAGCAAGATTCTCTCGAATCATTAATTCTGGATTCGGATCGGGGTTGTTCTTCGTATTGTAAAAATTTTCAATCTTAGTAAGTTCTGTGCTTACTTTTTCCTCTGCAGAAATTCCAGAAAATAAAATAAAAATCATTGAAATATATAATAATTCTTTCTTGTACATAAAACTAATTTTCCTATTATTACTATAGACTATGAAAAGACTTAGAATCCAACTTTTTTTTCTACTCATTATAAATTGCATAGTAATAGCTAGCCTTTCGAGTACTGACTTATCAGATAAGAAGCCTATTAAAAAAAATTCATTAGCGAATGAATCTATAATTATAGATTTAGACTCCAATAAAGACTATTTAAATATTTTAATACAAGAATTAGGTGACAATGATGTCCTTATCATCGGTGAAGAGCATAATGATACGAGAGGACATGAAATTACTCTCAAGATATTTCAAGAACTTTCCAATAAATATCCCTTAACCTTATCTCTGGAAATGTTAGAATGGCATCAGCAAATTTCTACCAATGAATACCTAGAAGGTAAAATTTCTGAATCAGCTTACTTAAATGATTCTAAATTTTGGAGTAATTTTAAGAAAGATTATTTTCCAATGATTAAATGGGCTAAAGATAACCAAATTCCCGTTATCTGCGCAAACCCTCCGAGAAAATATGCCAATGCGGTTGCGAGGCAGGGACTCAAAGCTTACAAAAATTTTCCAGAAGAACCTAGACTCTATCCGCTCCCACAGAATCTTTTGCGAGATAGGAATTCTATTTATGAGTCTAAATTAAAAGATCTTTTCCAAGCTCATGGTTCCCATATGAGTGTTGAGCATACTATTCTTGCTCAAAATTTTTGGGATGCTGGCATGACAGAAAAAATCGCAAGTCATCAATTGATAACTGGACGGAAAGTTTTACATCTCAATGGTAGATTTCATAGTGATTATGGTTTGGGAGTAGCCCACCGCCTGAAAAAGTCCGGGATTCGTACACTCACAATGACCTTATTACAAGAAGCAATTAAAACCGAGACAGAAAGAAAAATTGCTGACTTTCTAATTTTCACAAATAAACCGATATTGAAAGAAGATGGAAAGTCAGATTAAATCCAGTTCCGATCGATTCCTCTGTCCACATTGCAATGGGTCAACTAAGTTACCAGAGCCAATTCCAAGCACGGGTAAATTCAGAGTCTCTTGCGCGCTTTGTCAAGAAAAATCTCTTATTCGATTTTTTGATTCAGGATACCAAATTGAAGAAGTTGTTCCTTCCCAAAAAATGGAAACTCCTGCTCGTTCTGCTAGCTTCCCTAAGAAAGCGAACTTTCCAAATTCCCATTCTCAACCTAAATATTTTAATTCTCCTTCCAAAGATAATCAAGAAAGGAATAGAGAAGTTCCACTTTGGGAAAAGAAGAAAATCCCTATTGAAAAAAATAATTTTCTCAGCCTAAAAGATAGAATTAAAAAATCCCAAGGACAAGCTAGGTGGTGGAAGGATTTAGTGTATTGGCTCGAAACCCATTTGCCTAAATATTCGAACCCATTCAAGACAAAATACTTTCAAAGAGATAACAATAGTTCTAGTTCTTTTCCAAAATATTCTCAAAATCTTCCCTGGTTAAAATTTCTTTATTGGACTGGATTAGGAACATTTATTCTTGCAGTAGTTATGTTTGCAATTCTTGGAACGGGAATTCTTCAATTAAAATCAGAGATGGACGATATTCTTGCAAGTCTATCTAAAGGAAAACCAACTAAGATCCTTGATAGAAACGGGCAAGTTGTATCTGAGATTTTTCAGAAAAGAACTAGCACCTTAAAGCTAAATGATTATCCCGAGAATCTAAAGATTGCATTATTGAATGTGGAAGATCGAAATTTTTACTCCCATAGCGGGATCGACTTCTATGCCTTAGGCAGAGCTATTTTCCAAAATATTATCCACTTAAGATACAAGCAAGGTGCTTCTACAATTACACAACAGCTCGCAAGAATTTTACTCGATGATAGATCCAAAACAATTTCCAGGAAATGGAGAGAACTAGAACTTGCACTAGCCTTGGAAGCATATATTTCTAAAGATGAAATTCTAGAGTACTACATGAACAATGTGTATCTTGGACATGGAGCTTTTGGGTTCGGTGAAGGTATCAAATTCTACTTCAACGAAAATCCCAGTGAATTAAAGCGATCTGAAGCAATACTGCTCGCTACTCTTCCATCGGCACCCAATCGAAACTCTCCCTTAAAGAATCCTAAAGGTTCTAAAATTCGATTGGAATATATCATTGAAGCTTTTAAGAACAGGGGTCTTGTTCAAGATATAAAAGAAGATGAGATAAGTAATATCTATTCTAAATTCTCTATTAGATCACCTAACGAAACTGTTTTTGGGAATCGCCAAGATTTAGCGCCCTATGTTACTGAACATGTTCGAGAAGTTCTCAAAAGAATTCATGGCAGTAACGAAATCTATGATTCAGGTGGCTATATTGTAGAGACGACTATAATCAAGGGTGTTCAAGAAGAATTAGAAAAAATAGTTCATAAACATCTCATGAATGTTCAAAAGAGAGGAACAGTTCGAAAGACCATTCTAAGAAAAAGCAATGCAACCGCATCGAAAGAAACTTTGGCTATTCGCAAATTGATGAGTGAATCTTATTTGACTATGGAACTTTTTTCTTCCTCGGAATTGAATACTACACAGACCGAAGTAAATACAGGATTGCAGGCGGCAGTAGTTGCACTCAATCCGCAGACAGGAGAGATCCTCTTTATGCATGGGGGAGACGAATTTAAATCAGATAACCAGTTCAATCGTGTCAATCAAATGCGACGACAAACTGGCTCTTCCATCAAACCGATCTTATATGCTTCTGCAATTAATGAAGGAAAGATATCCACTGCAGAAAAAATTATGGATGCACCACTTATCTTTCGTGGCGTCCAAGGTATGCCGAATTGGATGCCAGATAATCTAGGCAAAAGCTACGATGGAGAAATATCCGTACGTTTTGCACTTACGAAATCCAAAAATACAGCGGCTGTCCAGGTTGCAGAAAAATTAGGATTCAGCAATTTGGATCATTATTTCTCTCAATTTTTCTTTCCTGACTCTAGAGAGAAGAACAAACGCTTTCGCAATGATCTCTCTCTCGCCCTAGGAACTCTCGAAATTTCACCACTAGAAATGGCATCAGCCTTTTCTGCTTTTGGAAATGAAGGAAGAATTGTAAGGCCCTATTTAATTCGAAAAATCACAGACCCATCAGGTAAAGTTATCTATACAAATGAGAAGAAAGATGAATTTGATTTAAAAGTTGATGAGGAAAGAAAGGTTTTGAAACCAGATACTTCTGAGGTGATTCTTTCTCTCTTGAAAGACAGTGGAAGGGCAAGTGGAGTATATGCTTCCAGCTACAAGGGCATACTCGCTGGCAAAACTGGAACAACTCAGGATTATAAAGACTCGTGGTTCGTTGGGCTTAGACCTGGAATCGCAATGGCAGTTTGGGCAGGTTTCGATAATCCAAGATACGGTATGGGTTCAAGTGGATTAGGTGGAACTGTTGCTGCTCCACTTTGGGGTGAAATAATGGCTTTCGGTGATAAGGGTCGGCATCTTAAATCTGAATCTTTTCCAAAACCTATTTATGCAGTTCCTGCAAAAGTCTGTCTTCCAATAAAGACAAACTGTACGGATTGTCCACCAGGCCAAGAATGGTTTACCCAAGATAATGTCGTGAGAGATTCATGCAGTAGTTTCGCAGAGCCTAGTTCAGAAAATCGAGAAGTCTTGCAGGAATTATTCTGAGAATGAAGTTTTTCTTTTCAAAGCTCAAAGAAATATCTTCTAAAAAGCCAGAATATAACATGCGATCTCTTCCTAATCTTTTCTTTACTCTAGTAATATTCTTTAATTTAGTTTTCATAAATAATGATTTGAAAGCAGTGAAAACAGAAGGCATCAATCTCTATGAACATGCCTACCACCTAGAGAAAGATTACCCAATATTTGCTATACCTATCTATGAACAATTGCTTGCTGGATCTATTTCAAAAGATGTGAGAAGAATTGCTTCTATACGGTTGTATTTCCTCTACAGTAAGTACAAAAAGTACCCTGAACTCTTAAATTTATACTCAAAATACGGAAGCCTTATCAGGTTGAATAAGGAACACCAAGCGAATCTTCATGAAATGTTTAGAACTTATCAAATTTCATCTTCTGACTTTTATAAAACCTATCCATTATTAGTTGATCCAAATAATGAAAACATTTCTAGCATACTTGAGATTTTGATTGAGATCAATTCATCTAAATTATTAGAATTTTGCTATAGCATCTTGAATTATTCATCTAATTATGAAGCTCTTCGCACTTTATTATTCTATCTTCCCAATTCGATTGCGAAGCCTTCCCTCAAACTCGCAGTACTAGCAAAATCCACAGATCCAAATACAGGCAACCTTATTACTGAATTTTTAGAAGACAAGGAAATTAGTAATAATGATAGATCGGATGCGATTTATATTTATGCTCAATATCTAAAAGCTTTGCAATATTATGATGAAGCTATAGAAAATTTTAATTTAAGTGGAAGTATTTCAAACAAAGAGAGAAGTCTTCGTGAATCTGCTAAAATCTATGTATCCCAAGGAAAGATTTCTAAAGCTTGTAGTTTAGGGAAATTTGCATACAACTTTTCTTCAGAGTCTGATAATACTTTAAAATTACTCTGCAGTGGAAAAACAATTAAAGGAACAGAAAAGAATCTAAAAATAGCCTGGGAGATTTTGGCATCGAGAGAACAATCTGACTTCTATGGAAATGCAGTAAAGTGGTTGTATACGAAGTAAATGTAAACTGCTTCTTCGGGTCGCAGACAGTTTGTTTCATTCGAATCTGAGTTGGTGGTAGTTTGGAAAATTTTGGGCAGGGAAGGATTCGAACCTTCGAAGGCTGAGCCGGCAGATTTACAGTCTGATCCCGTTGACCGCTTGGGTACCTGCCCTTATTATTTCCGTTGGAACAATCATAGAACAGAGATAAATGGGGATCTATTCTCTCTAGATTACTCGAAAGTCTTTTAAATCTTCTATAGCTTTTTGTGAACTAGAGATAGATTTAAATTTAGCCGCCTGAGGGACTCGAACCTCCGACCGGCTGTTTACAAGACAGCTGCTCTACCACTGAGCTAAGGCGGCGTGTACGACCATGGTTTCAAGCGAAAATACACGGTCAATAGAAAAATCTTTTTGTCCTGCAAGTGTCCTAAAATAGAGTTGGATAATGAGCCTTACTTATATTCACTTAGGAATGACAATTTCCGTAATTGCATTTACAATAGGATACATATACCGAACAAGGAATAATGCAATCCATGTAATTTGTAATTTGAGTGGAGTTGGATTCAATTTAGTTACATCCATCTACTTACTAATAATGAAATATGGGTTAGGTGGTTTGGAACAATTCGGAATAGAGTATGCAGTCTCGGATTGGATTATCCACACTCACAGAGCTTTTGCAGTTGTAACTCTCGGTCTTATGTTGACAATGGCTTATCTTGGTGTGACACGAAATCGGAAGTGGCATATACTTTTGCACAAACCTTTCATCGTGTTGTATTTAATGATTTATATATCAGGTCTTTTTATTTTCAAAACAGTATAAGGATAGAATCCAATGAGTGAAATCAAAGAAATAGAAAATTTTGCAAATGATATTCGTATCAATATCATAAAAATGGTTACCGCAGCTAAGTCTGGTCATCCAGGTGGACCACTGGGTCTTGCAGATATATTTGCCGTTCTTTATAAAAAAATACTGAACCACAAGCCTAAAGATCCCAATTGGGAAGGAAGAGATAGATTGGTACTTTCCAATGGACATACCTGCGCAGTAAGGTATGCCTCTATGGCTCTTAGTGGGTATTTTCCCGTAGGAGACCTTCTTACTTTTCGAGATATCAATTCAAGATTACAAGGCCACCCTTCTACAAGATATATGGAAGGACTTGAGACTTCTAGCGGATCACTTGGACAGGGACTTTCTCTTTCTGTAGGTCTTGCCCTTGGCGCTCGTCTGAAAAATGAAAATCATAAAATCTATACCTGTATCTCTGATGGAGAATGTGGGGAAGGAATGACTTGGGAAGCAGCTCAATCAGCGGTGCATTTCAAGACTGATAATTTAATAGCTTTTATGGATAGGAACTTCATTCAGATTGATGGGAATACAGAAGAAGTTATGAGATTGGAACCACTTCCTGATAAGTTCAGGGCCTTTGGTTGGAATGTGATTGAAGCTGATGGACATAATGTAGCAGAGATTATATCTTCATTTGAAAAAATGCAAAATCATAAAGGCTCTCCTAGTTTAATTGTATTTAGAACAACGATAGGTAAGGGAGTATCCTACATGGAGAACCAAGCTAAATGGCATGGAACTCCGCCTTCTAAGGAACAAGAGGAAGTTGCTCTCAAAGAACTGGTTCATTCTTGACCTGATTGACTTTCTCTGAGATAATTAAATTATGAAGTCTTCTGATATTCAACCTTTACCAGTAGAAGAATTGGGTAACCTATTCTACGAGTTGGAGTTCACTCCACAGGAATCCAAACATGATGTGATTCGTAGAATATCGTCAGTGATTCCTTGGCAACATCCTATATTGGATGTGATGGATATGCTCAAGGATCCAATTCTACGGATGAATTCCCGTAGCTACTATCGATTGATACAGACGGAACGCACATACTTCCGCTTTCAAAAGATGTCTAGGAAGCAATCCTCTAGAAACTATGAAGATCTAGAGGAAGGAGCTTTTCTAATATCAGAGTTAGGTGACCCTGAAGCATCCTACTTTGAGATGAAGGAATATTTAGATCGTCTTGCAAATCGAGTAGAAGAATTGTATGACGAGAACCTTAAGATATTATCTGACGAATCCAAGGTGAATCTGCTGATTCGGGTTTTAGTGGAAGAGGAAGGTCTTACTGGAAATGTAAAAGTCTACGATTTGCCAGAAAATTCTTTTCTAACTAATGTCATTAAATCAAAAGTTGGAATTCCCATTTCACTCTCTGTTATTTATATTCTCGTAGCAAAACGTATTGGACTGCCCCTTTACGGAACCAATATGCCCTTTCACTTTCTATTGTTTTTTGATTCTCCCGATTTCTCAACTTATATTGATCCCTTCCATGGTGGAGTTCTATTAGATAGAGCTACCTGTGAGAAATTTTTAGAAACAAATGGCTTCCAGATATCTCAAAAGTATTTTGCAAGAACGAGTACTAATTCTATACTTAAAAGAATGTTTAGAAATCTAATCAATATCTATAAAAAATCTGGCTGGACTGATATGGAAGATCTGTTAACAATTTATTCAGATGTCCTCGAAAAGAAAAGGTAGATTGTAATTTGAATATTTCATTAGCGGTATCCAAAATTGATTCAACCCTGAATGAAATCATTCACGAGGATCTAAAAATCCTCAAAGACATTAAGAAATATGTAATCAAGTCTGGCGGTAAAAGGATACGTCCACTCACTCATTTACTTTTCTGTGATTTATTGAATTATAAAGGCAAGGATCAATGGATAGTTGGAACTATTGCAGAACTAATTCATGCAGCCAGCCTTCTTCATGACGACGTTGTGGATGAAGCCGATACAAGACGTGGCAAGAAAACTGTGGGCGTTTTGTACGGCAATAAGACAGCTATTTTAACTGGAGACTTTTTACTTGCCTGTGGTATTGAACGACTGAACCGCCTGCAGAATCCAGCTATTCTGGATGTTTTCACCGATGTAATCCGTCAATTATCGGTGAGTGAACTCTTGCAGATGCAATGGCAAAAAAATCCCAAAATTACATTTGAAATATATGAAAAAATAATCTACGGGAAAACATCTTCCTTATTTGGAGCCGTAACCCAAACTGCAGCTCTACTTGCTGGACAAAGTTCCAAACAAGCTGAAGATTATAGAGATTTTGGACTACTTATGGGTGATGTTTTTCAAAAAAGAGATGATCTCTTAGATTACTTTACCCTAACAAAAAATAGCGGAAAAGATCATCTAAAAGATTTCTCAAATAAATTGTATACCTACCCCATTTTGGTTCTTAGAGAAAAAGCATCTAAGCAAGACAAGGCTCTAATTCCCAAAATAATAGAATCATCCAATAACAAAAAAATAATGGAACTTCTAACTGAATACAAAATTAAAGAGATTTGCTTCACTGAATTAAATGAAGACATCCATGAACTACGTGAATTTTTAACTCAATTTCCTGAATCTAAATCAAAGTTAATTCTCAACGAACAACTTTCTAAGTTGCTTTATTAAGAATTCATTTTATAAAAATTTATTAATAACTAGAAAATATTAGGTGCCGAACAAGTAATTCTACCTTTGATAGTAACTTGTTGCGCTTCACTTGAATTCGTATCAACCAAACAAGTTCTATTGTCAACTGTAAAGCACTGTGTGCTAGCTTGTCCAGCTGTACAGTTTACACTATCAATTGTAAAACATAGCGAAGGTTGAGAGGTTGTTCCGTTGCCTGGAACATAAGATCCAGTTATGTTTAGATCGATTTGTTGGAAGTTCAATTGCTGACTCGATTTTTTGGGGTCTATATTAAGACCAGCATTTCCCCAGGATACAGTTCCTGTTCTCCCTGTAACTGAATTTCCGAATAAACCACCAGTTAGGGAAAAACCTTGCTGTGCATTGATTGGACCCTGTGTCTGATTTGTATCATAAGTGTATCTAAGGTTTAAGAGTTCTTCAGTCTTCATCTGAAAAGTAGAAACTATAGCAAAACGAGTGTTCGTCGTAGAGGAGCCTGTTGTAGGTGCTGCTGGAGTGGTTGTACCTGTTGTTCCAGCAGCGGCGGTCTCAACTGATGCTCTTCCACAATCTGCGGTTCGATCCATGTCTATTTCACCAAGGTAGATCACTAAAGGAGATCCATTCAACAAACCTGCAACAGCGGTAATATCTAAATCAGCTTCATTTTGATTTTTAAGCTTACAACCAGCTGTAAAAAGGACATAAGTAGTAATTAATATAAAAACACGGAACATTCTTCCAATGTATCCATATTTTTAAGATTTGGCAAGTACTAACTTAAGATTTCTTTGGGGCTTATTGGAATTTTTTAAATTATAAAGGTTTGAAAACTCTTAAAATATTCTTAAACTGAGGAAATTTTCTTAGAAAAATTCGAACATTTTTAGATTTCAAAAAGTTCTTTTATGACTGAATCATTGTGAAATTCAAGAATCTTTTCCTTTCGAATCGACTTATTGTAAAAAGGATGATCCTTAAAGAGACTACCGTATTTTTCTTCTAAATAGCTGTCGCAGAGATTCGATTTATAAAGAACAACCTCATTGATTTTTTTTGTAAAATTATTGTTGAATTGAAGATCATCGGCATTAACCCATCCCGCTTGGATAAAGCCCTTTGTTTTCTTAGGACATCTACAAGGGTTCTCTAGATTCACCAGGCCACATTTACGGTTCATGAAATTATATAGATCTTTTCTTGCTCTAGAAAGTATCTGTCGGTAATTTTCAGAAGTAATATTCAAAAGATTTGCACCTAACTCACTATCTATTTCAAAATACTCCCCCAAAATAAATATGAGTCTTTGCTCTCTAGAAAGGCACATCAACATTCCTGTCATACAAGATATCTTCGCATCCTCTACTTCTTCTTTTAAACTCATTGCTTCATCGTAGGATAAATCTTGATTTGCTATGGTATCCAAACCTTCTCCGTATGAATCAAAACTGGAAATTACATTCTCCATTTTTGTTTTCTTCATGCTTAAAAAATGATTGAAAACAATTCGATACAACCAGGTTCGAAATTCTGAATCTTGACGAAATTGTCCAAGTTTGGTGATGACTTTTACTAGCACTTCTTGGGTTAAGTCTTCTGCATCGTCGGGACTGAGTACAAATCGTAAGGCAACATTATAAATAAAACCATAATGACGCCTTACTAAATGATCCAAGGCAGATTTTGATCCGCCTATTGCATCTTTGATTAAAATTCTGTCATCTAAATCTATATATTCCGAAGCAAATATATTTTCCATATTTAGAATTTATAGAGATGGTTCAGTTTTATTTTGTAGATATTTGTTATGCCCAAAATATATTACTTTTTCTGTAGCTTCAAAAAATGGAAGCATACTTGTTTCTGATTCAGCTGCTTTTGCTGCCGATTCAGCATCTTCTTTGGATTGCCAATTAACAATATCAATATAAACAGATGGATCATCTATATCTTGCATGCGGTTGATTGAGAGAAAACCCTTTCTTTTAGCTAAAAACTCATCTACTATACGAATAAACTTTTGAGTATTTGGAATTTGATCACTCTTAATTTTATATATTGCAACTTCTGTAATATATTCGGGATTCGAATTTTCCTTGCAATTTGCAAAACCTATAACAATAAGCACCAAAACTAATGAGCTAGACTCAAAAGCCGTTAGGAATTGAAAAAAGCGGAACCCGTCCATAATATAGTTTTGGACAACAAAATCATAAAGGGGTTCCACCAATGAAAAATCAAAACAAAACCACATCCAATAGTCAA
>Ga0210043_1000537_pt1 | contig 39931 bp, 60 predicted proteins | sample CryGeymet201501t_FD_183990 | JGI IMG/M metagenome (GOLD analysis project Ga0210043, IMG submission 183990) | Groundwater microbial communities from Crystal Geyser aquifers in Utah, USA - Crystal Geyser metaG 2015-01t (SPAdes) (version 2) | ecosystem: Environmental > Aquatic > Deep subsurface >... | reverse complement strand
TGTTCTGTTTTTGCCGGCAGATATATCAATGTTCGGATCAACTATAGTAACTATGTCGGATAGTATCCTTTGGGTTTTCTTCAAGGCACTGTCGGCAATAGTAGTAATATCTGTTAAAACTTTTCCTAGCTTTCTAACAATTGAGTCAACTATGGTAATCACATCTGTTAATGTCCTTTTTGGGGTTTTTAACAATGTGTCCATAATCGTTGAAGTTTCTGTTAATGTTTGGGCAACAGAGGTATAAGTATTAACGAGTTTAGGATCGTTGGTTACATCAGCATAATCAGCAAATCTTCCTTGTACAGAAGACTGATATCCATTTCCCCAACCTCCAGTAAAATTATTATTCATATCCCAAGTAAGCATCGTTCCGAATTTAGTTATACCAGTTTTGGAAACTGCGTCTCTCCCAGTAGCATTAAGAGTAATAGAGTTATATTGATTTAGAGTAATGCCTGTTTGGGCTATATTTCCATAAGATGTAGAGCCAAAAGAATGATAATCGTTTGTTGGGTCGGATAAGCCTGTATTAGAAGCTGGATTAGTAGATACTAATTCTATATTTGTTGAACCTAATCCTGTAGAATTTTCCGTTTCCATATAAAGACTCCAAACAGAACTGCTTAAAGTTGCCCCATCTGGTAAACTGCTAGTATCAAAAAGGCAGATATACCGAATAATCCCCCACCATTGATTTGTAGTTGCTGACGCCTTGAGGTATGAAACATAACCTGTTGAACCAGCGTCATTATAGTAATTAGTAGCACCAGCTCTTATTGTTGCTAAAGTTTCATCAACGCTTGTTCTGCCTACATGAGTGTCAAAACTGGTATTTTCAGGATTGGCGTCTGGATACACATCAGGCATTGTATAAAACATCACCTCTAATGCTAATCTGGGAGGCATATAATAAGGTCTATGTTCCCTTAAACCCAATGACCAAAACAAAATTTTTAACGCTTCCTTAAAATCTTTAATGTAAGGCAAATATAGGTCTAATTCTCTTAGGGCTGGCAATAACTTAGTAGAATAAATAGGTCTTGAGTAAATATAAGAAAAACACTCTTTTGTTTTTCTTGATTCATCAACATCTAATTGAAAACCATTAGGCAACATTAAAGAAATTGGTTTATTAAATCGTGGAATACCAAGATAATCTTTTCCTAAATCGGTATTAGCAAACCAAGTAACCAACCTTGAGTATTTTCTAAAAAGGCTGTTTGAATTGTTAAGATAACACAATTCTGTTGGTTTAGTTAATTGGCGATTGAAGTTTTTATCGTATCTATAAAGTATCCCCATCCTTGGGGTTTTTATTCCAATCATATAGATTCAGTTTAGCACAAAAAGAGGCTAGTTTCTCTTACCTACCTCGTTTATTGAGGAGTAAATCTGGTGGAGTTTCCTATTTCCTTATGGCGTTTCTTGTGGCAGGAGAGACAGAGGGTAACGCCATTAGAAACAACATATCTTAATTTTGGGTAATTCTCCCAATCTTTAATATGGTGGGCAATGGGGTGTTTTTGTTTTACATGGCAGTCTTGGCAAGTAAAGTGGTCACGGCGGTAAACGGCTAGTCGCCATGCTTTATACCCTGGGGTTTCCCTACGGTGGTTTTTTCTTGAGATACCGCCTTTCCAGTTAGGGTGATTTTTCCCTTTCAAAGAAACTCTGTTTTTCTTCATTACTTCTATTAAGTCAGGTCTGGGGATACCAATCCTTGATTTATGGAAGCATTTTGGAGAACAGGTTTTAGACTCTTGCCATTGTTTATCATCACGTCTCTTTCTTAGATATTCTTCCCCACAAATAACACATTGTTTTTTATCGTAAATTTTCCCAGCACCACCCCTACCAGTTGGTTTACCTTTAAGGTATTTAGACCGGCAAGCATGGGAACAAAACTTAGCTCTTGACCATTGATCTTTAGTCCACTTTCTAATCCACTGTCCTTGTTTGTTTTTTCTCAAATTATAGAAAACAGTTCCACAAACAATACAGTCTTTTTTAGGGGCATTTTTGAAAACATTATAACTCATTAACAGAGTTATATCACAATCTCAACTATTAGTCAATGTCTTCAGTCCACATCAAATTTCCAGGTAATTTCTAGCGAATCCCCATTTACCACATTGATCGCCGAAAACACTTGTCTGGCAAGCAAGGTTCCGCCGGACGAAGCATTAAACATTCCCGACTCGGTAACGGCTACTGTGCCTGTGACAGAGAATGACTTAACCGCTTGGGCGGTATCGTCAGTTACATCAGTCGTGACTAAGGAAATCGTCGCGGTTGCGCGCGTAAGGCCGCTGGCGGTGCTTTCGGTCTGTAAAGCGTTATCAGTAGCGGCGGCGGCAGTCGTGCCTACTCCTACGCCAATGTAGGTGGCGGCGGCTGGCGCTCCGGAACCCATGATCCTGCCGGCAACTCCGGCTTTACCAACAGTCGGTACAAGGTTGGAAATGGTCATGTGGTCAGACCAATGGCCTAAAAGAACAGGGATTTTATGGAAATAAGGCGACAGCAAACCAAGCGAAATCAGCTTAACGAAAAGTTTATTAGGTTGGAAAACCCTTTTGACTTTTTTATCCGCGCCAATAACTCGGATATTGACGTTGTGCGGCATTCTTAATCTTCCACGCGATTGTTTGGCAATCATAACTTAAATCCTTTCAAATCACTAATTACTTTATCAGATTTTTTAACTGTTTCCAAGCGCTCCTTAGCTTCTTTAGACAGCGGTTGGTGTTCCTGGGTGTAGGTAGCCAGTGTTTGTTTCAACATGGCCTTAATATCGTCTTCAGTGCTGGTTAGTGCCATTCCTTGTTTAGAACCCCAGACCGGATCCTTTTTCCCCTCTTGAAAGATCTGATAAAAAACCTCAAGAGTTTCACCATTGTTGGCGGCGTAACTGACTCTTTTGACTTCGACTAATTTTAGTGTGTATTTGACCATAGTTATAAAAAAAGGCACCAATTTACAGGTGCCTCGGTATTTCCGTTAAGCAATTTATTATGACTATTCTTTATCAACCTGTCAATAGTCGGCGCCGTCGTTGCCCCTGTCGCCGGCGTCCGGCAACCGGCCAAGTTTTTCCCGATCTAAATTTCCATGCTTTAAGACTTCGATTGATTTATTAAGATCAAATTCGTATCTTAATTCCTGTTCGGTTAAGGGGATCGGTTTTTCCCGACTGCCTTTGTATTCGATTATCACCCCTGTTGCCCAAACTTTATGAAGTTCTGTCGGGATCCCATGAGTAGTAGTGGACGGATCGGTGGACATATCTGCCGTGGCTTCTGAAAGATCGGTGATTGCCGTCGGCCAGGTATTAACCAAAATCTTTAATCCGTTGGTTACAGAAGTAATCGTGCCGGAGAAAACATAAATTGCCCGGCGCTTAATATCAAAAAACGCTTCACCCTCAAGATTTGAGTACCGATTGGTAATTTCACTCTCGGTAAAAATGGGTTCGTCGTCTTCGGTAACGTCAAGTTCTTTTAGTTTAATGAAGTTTGATCCGTCCAGCTTCGCTTCGACGCGCTTGATCCTAGACAACATATCGGCAGGAAATGGGTATTCTCTCTGGTCGGCCACAAGGCTGGTATATTGGGGAATTAACAAAATATCTTCGTCGGCTAAAATTATCGCTTTGGAAATTTCCCTCTGAATAACTTTCATGACCGGTTTTATCATGGCGTCTGTAAAAGTCGTCGAATTTGTGCGAGTCTTGAAGCGGACGTATTCAGCAAATTCGTATGGAGTCATGGGTTTACTATACCATTTTTTAGGTTTTCGTCGCAACCGTAGCCATAAAGTAATCCGGAGTCAGTTTTTAATACTTGAGACAGTGCGCCGTGGATATTGACTTTGATACCTCTGCCCATAGCAAACCCTAACCAACACTCCAATCCGCCCTTTTCCTCTCTGTACTCCGATCCGTAGGACATGTTTATTCCGTATAAATCAATTTGTTTGACTCCGGTGTACACCGCGTAGGCAACCATGTAGCAAATGGTGTTACTAAAATAAGTTATCCCGAATTTATCCACAATCTCTCTAAGAGGAAATTTAACACTTGTCGGCCATTCTTTATAAACTCTGGGGAGAAATATCGGAATGTTGCGCTGGCCAACTTCATGCCTGACTACCGCAAGCATGGCTTGATTGGCAAAAAACTTTGCTTTACTCATTCCTGACCGTCTTTTTTCAAACAATTCCAGGGGATCGGCGCCAAAAGCCATATCAATCCGACTGTGAAACGCCTGGACTGCCGAAAAACACGCCCAAACTTTATGAGTCCATATTTTTCTGGGGTATTGTTCTCCGCCTGTACCACGACCTAAAATAACAACTTTTCCGAACATGAAATAATTATATCACAACTATGAAACCATCAGGCGCTTTCGATCATTCCATCCGAAGAAAGTGGACGATAAAAGCAATAATAATCAATCACTCCAGCCGTAATATTGGCCACCCCGACAGTTTGTTTTATATCAAGTCCGCCACCTATTATATGGATCTGTGGAGTTCTGGCTTCCGCAAGTGTTGGAGTGGCATCATTCCATCCTTCATTAACGACAAGATCAGTTGCAGTAGTTGCGGCAAGTAAAGATGCTGTTGCACCCGTTACTCCGACCTCAATAGTAGCCGTCGCGCCAACTAAAGTAGTTTTACAAACCGCGACAATCATAACCTGAACATCACCGGTAACTGTAAAAAGAGTGGCTGGATTGCCCGTTCCGTCAAAATCGCCTGGATCATTTACAGTCCCACCGGCAAGGGTCATCGTTTTTGAAACCTTAAATGGAAGTAACCCGTAAAGAGGTCTGCCATTTCCGTCTAAGTCAATAAGAGCGTCAAATACAGCCATATTATGCTGCTAAACCATAAACAAAATATGCTTCAGAAGCTGAAGTTACGTTGGTAATGGTTACTAGAAACTGACGGATTACATTCTGAGCAACAGTTAAAGTTCCATCAGCAGTTCCCCCTGATCCTGCGGCAACTGTAATCGTAAAAGCACCAGCTGACTTATTGTTTATGAAGAATAAGAAGCTATCGCCAACTCTGGCATTAGCAATACCGGCAACTAAAAGGGCGGCTGTAGGTAAAGTGTAAGTAGCTGCCGCGGTGGGTGTTCCGTCAATGACTTTCTGGATAAGCTGGGCAATAGTAAGCGTGGCTGTATCGGTAACCGCCACCTGCGCCATTTCCTCAACAAAAGGTTGATTTGTGCCAATAACGCCAGTCCCTTTGGCATTGAGGCGTAAACTAACATTGGTATCACCACCCGTAGCTTCTGTAGAAGGCGCTGAACCTGCTTCAGCATTATTAAACCTAATCCAATTAACGCCCCTTGTAACCTGTACAAAAATATCTCTTAAAAACTTTTCAAGCGAAAAGTTGCCGTGTGTTATTTCTGAATTTAATTGTGGGTATGCCATTTTTTCCTTTCCTAACCTAACCGATCATAATTGATAATTTTAGCCAATCGCAATCCAGCTGATTTGCTCACTGGTAACATTGACATCAGTGTCTAAGCCAACTGTAAATCCACTGGCGGCAACAGTAATGCCCAGTGATGTTCCAAGTGACCTAGTTCCGGCGGCCAGTTGTTTAATGCTGGCGTCGTCTGCCATGCCCTCAAACCATTCCAGGGAGTCCCTAGAGGTTACATTTTGGACACGGACGTAGCGTGCCTTAAATCCGGTAGTAATCGTATAGGCCGCGGCTGTGCCGGTATCAATATACCTGCCGACGGCGACATTGGTTACACTAGCAGGGTGTTGAGATTGAGTTGATGTGATAGCCATAAATTATCTCCTTATTTTATTTAACTTGATACCGCGTGTCTTACGACAACCAAGAAATTGTTATTTAAGATCTTGGCAACGTAGGTGGCTTTCCAGCCAGAGGTTGCGCGCTGTTCCAAAGGATCAGCGGTTCCGGCGGAACCAAGCGGTTTGACGATATTTTTCAAAGCATTACCGGCAATCCTAGTTTGCGCATAAGCGTTTTTACCGAAGATCAGCGTGTAATACACGTCAATCGAGCCTGAACCGACGCCAGAGTTGACGTAGGCGTTGGTTGTTTCAATAAACCGGACGTTGCCGACTGAACCAACTTCGCGATCCATAACGTCAGATTTGTTGGCATATTTTTCAACAGGCACCCAACCGGTAGCGTCGTCCAAATCGTAAGTGGTGCTAGGATCAATAATACCGATATAAGAAGCACCAAGGGGTGTGGTGTTGTATCCGATTGAGGGATCAATCCTGCTAGTCATTGGCAAAGCGTCATTACCTTTTAAGGTTCTGACGGCTTCTTTGACTTCAGCACGATCCAATTTCATTGCTGAAGTGATCGTGGCATTACTGGTAGCTGTCGAAGCATACTGGATCGTGGTGCCGGCGATTAACACATTGCGACAAAGCTGATCCAAAGTATTTCCGGCCTGTTCGCCTAAAACTTCTGCTGTTTCAGTCAAAATTGGATCAATCGTTTCCATGCTGACTACATCAGTCAAGGTAACATAGTCTCCATATTGATCGACTTGGGCGGTAACGTCAGTGATTGATAACTGCGAACCGGACGGAGTAACACCGTCAGATAAAGCAGTAGTGGCCGCGGTTAATGAACCATACCGGCGAAATTTAATTGTATCGGTACCGGAGTTGGCCGGAATGTCGCGGACTTGAGCGAATTTGTTGTGGGCGAAGTAAGGAACTGCCCTGGTCAAAAGGGTTCTGTCGTAAAAGTTATTGATTTCTGCTGTTATGATCGTGCGATCTGTGTTTGCCATGTATGTCTCCTTTATTTAATAAAAAAAGGTGCCAGACTCTTCGTCTAAGCACCTCGGTTTTTCCGTCAGTGTTAATTTATACAATTATCATTATCTAAAAGTAAAATAACATTGTCAAGTGGCAATTATAATCTACTTCTGACAACCACTCTTTCGCCTGTTACTTTATCGGTAATAGTCCGATCAACTAAAAATTCCTCGCCGGCATTTTGAGTCTTCTCGATTGATTGGGACAACTCTTCAACCACCTGCTCCGGCAAGTTCACGAATACCCCTTTGGGAATTAAAGTCTTAAATCCATTCAGGGTAACAGTCTCGACGGCGCCGCGGATATACTTTTGGACAACGTAGCCGTCCTTGCCAACATATTCTTCAACAACGCCAACTTTTTCTTTACCGGATAAGGGTAAGAAAAACCTAATTTTAGGCTGTTTAGATAAAATATCCCTCATTACTTTGGCCTTGCTTAACCAGTGCTTATTTACCATTGCGTCTTCTTTGGGATTTGGTTTATCCGGAACCGGAGTCACCGGCGCGTCAGGACTATCAAGATCCGGTTCATTAGGTCGTTTCTTAGCCAACCGGTCAATCATCACCAAAAACTGCTTTTTGGTAGTGAAAACGGCGGCGTCCTCTTTGGACATGCCCGACTCGATTGCTTTTTCTTTGAGCTGGCTTAATGATAATTCTTCTAATTTGACTTCTGGTGTTGGTTCAGTCATGTTTTACTCCTTTTTTATTATATTGCCTTTCGGCGTCTTTTTCCAGTTTGTCTAAATCGGTGGTGCCATTGACTATTTTTTGTAAAGACAGTTTCATTTGGTCAGCGGTCATTTTGGCTAGATCGGCAATCTGATTATTAGTCATTTTCTTTTTCTCAACGATAATATAACCGGTATAGGTTTTTTTATCTATCTGGACTGCCCAACCGACTTTTTTAATCATGCTTGGCCTTTGGCTTTGTTAATGTGTTGATCCATTTCACCAATCGGAACATTTGCCCAATCGGTCTTAGGTGCCGGCGTACGTGACGTGGAACCGCCACCCTTGGTTTCGTTGGCTTTTTTCTGGGCTTCACGTTCTTTCTGGGCGCCGATTTTCATTAAATCGTTTCTGCCCAGGTAAGCGAACACCGCTTCTGCCGGAACATTCTGCCATGCCTGACTAGCCATGTACTTTAAGGCTACCGCGCGGTATTTAGTGAATGAGGGATTGCTGGCAAGATAGCCGTCAACTTCTCTTTCATCTGTCATTTGGCGCTGAACTTTGCGAAGATCGGCGGTTTTTTTATCAACTACTTTACTGATGTTCTTTTCTTCTTCCGGATCAATTTCGTCGTTCGGGTCAGGATCGGCCTTTTTAGTCTTTTTAATTTTGAACCGGCTTGGAACTTCAATATCTTTGGGATCAATCGGGATATTGTCTTCTTTAATACCAAACTTTTCTCTCTGTTCGTCGGTTAATTCTTCCTGGTGATCTTGAAGAAACTGTTTTTGAGTGTCGTCTAATTTATCCGCTTCTAATCCCACCACCTCGTCGAGAACAAGATCGCCACCAGAACCAGGATCAGCATTAGGATTGGGATTTGTTGGGTTGGCATTTGGATCTTCTGACATAATCGGTATTTCCGTTAGTTAATAATAGAACCTATTTAATCTATTTGTCAAGTTTAGACGGCTTGACGGTATCGTAAGGATCAACAGAGGGAACTTCGGTTTCGGTATCTTCCAATTTCTTAATCATTGTTTCCGGATCCCTCATACACTCTTCGTAGGCTTTTAATTTCTCACGCTTTTTATCCAATTCTTTTTCGTCAACTCCGCCCTCTAAAATCTGCTGTTTGAGAATATCAATGTTGGCCTGGATTATCGCTTCGTGAAGTTTCCAGCCGGCGCTTTTTATCAGCGTAGTGAAGCTGGATATTGCCAGTTTTCTTTTGTCTAATGTGTCGAATAAATCTTCTCTCATGCTGTTTTACTCGGCGCTATTGGCTTAGTCGCCATATTAGTTGGTGTAAGTTTTTCCGTTCCTGCCGGTTGAAACGTCGCCGCTTCCGGCTCCTGGGGAAATAACTCCGGTTTGGCTTTTTTAAGACTTAACGCGCGTTTGTGGGTTTCGACGTGGACTGCCTTTGCCGGTGTGTCTGCGGCCTTACTATGGATTTCCAGGTGGACATTGTGATCGTCTTCGGTCAGTACCGGCACCAATTCATTCCGGTTAATAAACACGTTTTGATCTTCGGCAATACGTTCGTCAATCGTCGCTGGAAACAATCTTTCGATCTCGTCTTTCTTCATGCCGTTTAATTTACCCAGGGTTTTCAAGCCATAGCGCCGGTTCGACGTCGGATCTTGAAGCGCCAGGGATAGGTAAGAAGTCATTGACTGTCTCTCTTCCATCATTTTGGCGCGGCTTAGGATCTGGCTTTCGATTTTAATATCCGGATCCAGATGTTTTGGGATAAGATTTTCTTTAGTAAAAGGCCGGAATTTAGCCCCAAAAGCACTGACAATCCGTACCATTTTTTCGTCAATGTCTTCGGCAAAGTTTTCTTTATAGCTCCAATAATACTGTTGCCAGAACGCTCTTTCGCTCCAACCAAAGACTTTCGCGGCCAGAGAGTATCTGGTATCGACATTACCAGCGATCAAGTTAGTTTCACCAAGCGTCCTGTCTTTTTCAGACTGGATACCTTGCTGAATATCAGGGGTGGCCGTGGCTTTTTGGGCAGAAATATCAAGCGAAGTGTAAATAAAGTTCAATAGTGGCATGTTCGGCATGGCTTTCCTAAGCGGTAAGATCGATTCGCCCACCGGTTTGCCTTGCGCATCCATTGGAATAAACTTATTGAAGTTGAAGTCTAAATCATGCCGGTTGGTGATCCTATTCGAGTCGTAAATATACATAGGATAAAGATCGGCTTTCATTGCCCTTAACCCTAGATTTTGGGCCACGGCGCGCGCTCTCTGTTTATCTTCGGTTAAATCGGGGATTGAGGTTCCGTCCCAATCGTGTGATGTCGGGTAAAGAGGTCGATCAACCATTTTCCAGTTGTCATCGCCTAAAATCTGGACGCCGATAACCTTTTTCATTTGATTAGCCAGCCACACTCTGACTTTTTGTACCTTGCCGTCAATCTTGTACCAAGTGTGCCACCGGACAATATCATATTCGGCGTTGGCGCCTAAATTTTCTTCACCTAACATTTTCTGCGTCTGTCTGCCTTGCGCCTGATCCCTAGCCTCGGTTGCGTCGCTTAATAAAGATTTGGTCATGGTTCCGAATTTTAGTTGGTCCATAGTAAAGCTCTCGACTTTATGTTCCGACTCTTCAATCGCTTGCTTGTTCATTTTGGTTTCCCAACCAAACCACCTGGCCGCGCCGGAACCCAATTTATTACCATTAAACGACACGGCTCTTGGATCTCTTAATAGAATAATCGGATCAACAACCTCTCCTACAGGCAGGAAAATGTTTTTATCCGGATCGCGAAGATAAGTGTGGCAGTCCAAAATGCCTCTGCCGAAGAACAAGGTATCCCAATCCCAATAATAATCAGTTTCGTCTTTGCCCATGTCTTCGTAGTCATATTCGGCCATTGCGTTTAGATTTTCTGCCTGTTCGTCGTCGCCCTCTTCCCTGCCGCCGAAATTAACCATCAACCTGTCAACATAGAGTGAAGCCAGCACAGTTTGTAGGATTGTGAACATGGTGGTATCTCCCACCGCTTCTTTGTCGCGCTTCTGGTTATTGTAGAGTTTCAACCGGACAGCCCATTCGTCTTTCTTATCCTTTTGGTGAAGCCAAGACAGGTTATATTCCGCTTCGCACTGCTTCGCTAAATCAGCGTACGGATCGCCTACCCCTTGAGCCATAGTTGGAGCAGTGGGTTTATCACTCATAACCTTTTTTGGCTTTCATTTCTTCTTCTGACGCCGTGGTGTCTTTAACTTTATGGATCCGGAAATTGGCTTCAATCGGTTTTCCGGTCTGATACTCGTCCTTACTCATGCTGACTTGTTCCACTTCGATTTCCAGTTTGTATTTCCTACCCACCTGCCAATTCTTAATTGCCGGCAAGTCCTTTTCATTTAGACTAAAAGACGGCAACATCATGGTACCGCCCACCATTGGCATATCCATTGGCCGTTTGAGAGTCCTCATTTTATCCATTTTTCTTCCCTTTCAAGACTTTTTTATAAGCGTGTTCTTCGCCATTATGCCATTTTCCGGCCTGATCCTTACACATTTTCATATACTTATCCTTACCCAACCGCTTGGTGATTACTTTTCCGCCGTCATTGACGCATTTCATGAAGTCTGCTGGCATATGATTAAGTTTAGTCGCTCTTGGGTTTCTTGTCAAAGTTTTTCCGACTCCCCTCAAACTGTTTAACGATAGCCTTGACCTCTTTGGGTGTTTTGGTTCCCAGGTGAAGATCAACCGTGGTGGTGGCGCCAACCAACGTCAGCGCGACAGACTGGTTCATTTCGTTTTCCGTCAACTCTTTCTGGCCTTTCCGCGGAGTAATCACGTGGTAGCCGAAATAAAGATTGCCAAAAATGATCGCAAACCACTGGAAAATCTGCTTATCAACCATCAATAGGTAGATCGGACACTTTCGATAGTAAAGGACTTTCATGGTTTTGACTCGTTCAACCTTTTTGCTTTTCTTGAATAAATTAACTTTCATTAACTCTCACCCCCTGACCAAGTAATTTGCTAATTTTAGTTTCCACTCTGACCAATTTGCCGTCGATCTTAAATATACTGACTTCGCCATAGAACACTTTTCTAAGGCTGGTTAATAACTCCATTTCCGTTGTCGAAATCTCGACTGTTACCATTTTCTCCGGTACGTACGGTGTGTAGTTCATAATCCTGGGTACGGATCCAGGGAGCTGGAGCCGACGGTGGCTGATGGTTGATAGGGATCATCTCTTGGCGGCGCAGTCTGTGGTGAAGACTGTTCCTCTCTGTAAGCTGGTGGTAAGTCTTGTCTGGCAAATGTTAAGGCTAAAGCGTCGGCCACGTCCGGACTATCAATACCATCACGTAGCATTTCTTCTTTACTCATTATTTTAATCTTACCCGAACTGTCGGCCACCTTATACTTAACCTGGTTTAACTGGAACCAATCGCTGTCACGCTTGAGTTTGTGGCCGGCCAGGATCCATTCTCTCGCTCGCCAGTACATTTCTGCCCTTAGATTGCTGAACCGGTCACTATACCCTGCCGTGTCGCCGGCGCTGACGCCCTGGGTTGTGCTTCGGTTCTCTTTCAACCGGTCATAGGTGCCTTTACCTATTCCCACCCGATCCACGAACACGTCTTCCCCTCGGATATGCCTATTGTCGCACTCATTGACGATCTGGCCGACGAACTTCATGGTGTCGGGTTCGTGGTGCTTATAGATCTTTTGAGCCATATTGTAGGCGCGCAGGACGATCACGCTGTAGTTTCTGCCGCCGCCGGCGACGTCACAACCTAACCTATGGCCGCCAAACGGTATGTCTTCGTCCACAAACGCGCGCTCGATCTCTTTTTCAGACAGGAGAGGCAACCAGCCTTGGTTATCCATCATGTCTTCTTCGGGAAATTTACATTCGTATAAAATATCAAACAACGCTTCTTCCCTCATTTCGCTGATATAGTCTTCCGTGTACCTGCCCTCTTCAATTCCCTGTCTGTAGTCAATGAAAACCTTATAATACCGGTCACTCCGCCACGTTCTCAAGAAATGATTGCGGTGGAATGGGTTGCCGATCTTACATAAGAAGTTATCCGGCTTGTCGCCTAACATACGCATTACTGTCGCTTGGAGCTTGTCGGGAACCAGCGCGGACTCGTCTTCAACCACATTTGGCGATCCAAAGCCCATCAGCGACGTGCTGACATCGGTTTTCTTGCTGGCGTCTGCTGAATACACCCGAACTTCACCGCCGCGGCGATAGCTCAACCTATCCTGGCTTTTACGCATCTTCAGTTTATCTAAAGACAATTCGGTTTGAAGCTGGCTCCGGATCAACGGACACTCAAGGGAAAACATAATCACGTACTCCATGATGATCCTGGCTTTTTCTTTGGTGCCGGCCACGATTGCCCACTTCTCCGGCTTTAATGACGCCCTGATAGCAATGGCGGCGCCGACAGCTAATGATTTACCGTATCGGGTGGCGGCAATAATCTCAATTCTTTTCAATTCCTGTCTGTCAATCCGCGGTGATCGCCGGTGGAGAATAATATCAATAATAATTATCTGCCCTGGCTTCCAGTCGATCAGCTTGCCGGTGTCGTCTTTCAACTGATAATCGGTAAGGATTTTAATTGTGTTTTCTCTGACTCCTGGCGGAATGACGGTTATCATGGCAACCTCGCGCTTTGCTTATCTAAATACTGTTCCAGCCTGGGATCAATGCCGTGTTCTACTTTGGCGGCAGCATAGTCACCCTTGAGTTTATAGTACATGTCGATTGCCACGTTTTTAGCGCTCAAGCTCTTGGTCTGCTTGATATTCTTAAAATGTTCGAGGTGGACTTCGTTTTCGACGTAGCCTTTTTCGGCCAAAAGCATGTCAATATAGGCTCTGACTTGAAGTTTCCTGTATTTTTGTAATCCAAGTGCGCCGGCGGCGGCTTCCGCTTTGCGCCGTTTGATTTTATCGTTCTCGTTTAGTTGCTCCCACGGTATTGCGCAGAGTTGTTTATTGGTGATTTCGTACGCTTCCAATGCCGCTATGGTCTGGTTTCCAGCCGTTTCCAAGTAAATTCGAGCAAACATTTGTTCTTTAGCTGTCAGGGAGTATTGATTACCGTCTAATGCTTTGAAAGTAACTGGAACTAAATAACCGCCGGTATTTCCGTTGGGCATATCCTTTAATGATAGCACAAATCGCAATCGTCAATCTGATTGAAGCCTAGTTACTGCCTAGCGGTTTATGGTTTATTTAATAATACCGGTCAAGCCGGCTAACTCAAACCTGCTTATTGTTGGCTTCTGGGAATTACATAAGACCAGTGAATCAAGTCTTCATCTTTTCCCAAGCAACCCTGGACAAACTTTATCCATTGGAATTTGGGATTTTCGCCAAACTCAACGCAGAGGTCAATTATCAAATCAAGAATAATATCCCTTTGGTCTCTGTTTTCGGCTTCAATCCATTTCCCTCTAATAACTGATTGGATTAGTTCATAGTCTTTTTTAGTCATACCTAGCTCGCTTTCTGCTAGGCAGTAATTAAACTTCAATCTTTTGTTGTCAAAGAGCTAACTAACTACCTCTATTATACCATGCTTGTCAAGTATCTGTCAAAGTAGGGGTGCGATTTAATTACTAATTATCTAATAATTTCTACTAATTTAGTAATTCCAGTAAAAAGGCCAGCACTTTCGTTACCGGCCTTTTCAGGCTCACTCGTCTAACCTTGTGGGATAAACCAATTAGCATGAGCCAATTTTATCATGTCCGGCTTCACCAAATCACCTGTGGCGCGTTTTTATTGTGTCAAGGTACATTGATCTACCCCCCTTTAACAGAGGTGGACGACTTTTAATCCAACACGCATTTGAATATTGGCCGCGGCGTTTCTTTTGGATTGTCCGGATCGGTCTGACTCCAATAACTATAACCGTCGTGCTGACCGCAAACTTCGTCCATAGTTAAGGTCAAATTGTCTTGGTAAGTTTTATCCCAGGATTTATAAAGCGCTTTGGCAATAAACCAAACAAAGATTACTGACACTACCAACCAAAATAAAAGGACAGCTCCGCCGGCATTAACAGTCCAGTTGCTATTACTTTGTATCGTTTTTTCCATTTAATTTCACCGCCTCTCTTTTTTCCCAAATAGTTTTTGCCACCATTTTCTAGGTCGGTACACCCAAAGATCACCGTTGGCATAAAGTAAAAACGTTTCCCTGCCGTTGCTTAAATAAAGCTGAACATGATTTTTAGCCGGACGTTTAATCTTCTGCCAACCGGTTAGGTCTATACCCCATGAAGAATAAACTGCTTTAATGGTTTTCGCCGCCGGCATACCTACCTCCAAGATATTTTTTATAACTAATCCTGATCCGCTTGGCATTGATAAACTTCATAGTAAAGTCGATCAGCACGTTACAAAGCGCCACGTACCAGCCGTATTGTTTAACTTGGTGGATAAATTCTTTCATTTTATGTCTCCAATCTTGACATGCCTTAAATTCTTTTTGACGCGCTTGTAAAGAGACTTATTGAAAGCGTGACCGGCTTTGGCTAGTCCTCTTCTGATGGCTCTGGCTTTTTTGCCGTTCATAATTAGTCCCTCGCTAAAGTATAATACCGGTTATCAACAACAAAACCAAGTTCGTCTCCTGGTTGCGGATTACTCAAGCAAAAGTTTTTAATCTGTTGGATAAAATCATTGGCTGGCTTGGCAGCGCCGGATCGTTCCGGTTTAGCTTCATTGACCACCAGAGGTCTGCCGTTCATATGGATACCGTTTAGCGCTAAAGCCGCCTTAAACCCCTCTTCTGTTTCCATTTCGACGAAGCCAAAGCCTTTGGATCTGCCGGTATCGCGGCTCAAGATAACTTGGGTACTGGTAACTTTTCCTGCTTGGGCAAAATAGTCTCCTAGCTCCTGATCGGAAACAGTATAGGGTAGGTTAGCCACGAAGAGTTTGTTCATAATCCCCCTGCCCTGTGTAAAACCTGGACGATGTTCATCATCACGTGGCCAGTATAAACCTGATCTCTTTTGAGCTGGCTGATCCGTAAAGCCTTATGCTCGTCAATGTTCCTAAGATAGTAATTTTCAAGACTTAACATAAAGACCACAAAGACTAAAGTAATGCTAATGACTGACAATAAAATTATAGCAAATCTCTCTGGTTTTGTCATATCACTTCCCTTTTTCATTGAGTCTCCGTCTTGGTTTTTCTATCATCAATTAAACCACAATACTCACAATTCGGTGTTATCTTAAAAGTTCCATATATCGGCACCATATTTATTTCTCTAGTAACCCCCCAATTTTTAGTTTTCCATTTATGTTTTCCACTTACTGTCTTAGGACATTTTGGTATTTTCATACACTCTCCTTGGTTTTAGTTGATAGGCTGGTTTCTATTATCTTAAATCCGAATATAGGCTTACCAAAACCATACTTTGCTATTTTTATAATATCTTTAATGGTCATCTTTCTAAATCTGGTTTTCTTCATAGGCTGTTAAAACCAATTACAAAAAGGGGCTTCTCCGAAAAAACCCAATCCTATAAATTGAAATACAATAAGAGAGATAACTACTATCAAGACAAGTAAACTTAATCTTTTATCTGATTTGAAATGGTCGTATTTTTGCTTCATAGGCTGTTAAGAATATCCTCTATTTAATAATTTTACACTCCCTGCCAGCTCGTAAGCTAGCAGAGGCTGAAAACTAACTATTTTGTGTGATTGCTTTATTTAACCAAAAAGAGCTTTCCTCTAATTTTGTTAAAGCTAAAGACAATCCCCTATTAGTCGGTAATTCCCCGATTTCTTTAGCAAGGCTTTCATACTTATCTCTAAAAGTCTGCATCGTTTGTTTTTGTTCGTCTGTTGGTTGAACATATTGAAATGTTGGCATAATCTAATTCACCTCCTTTATAACGTTAATTACTTGGTCTATAGTTTTATCATAAATCTCATTATCACGCTTACTCGCCCATTCATAGTAATTTTTCATCTCTTCCAGTTTCTCTATTATCCTCTCCCTAATAGCCTTGCGGTCTGCCTCTAAGAGGTGGCGGGCTAATTTAACCATGCTGTTCATGGCAAACTTACCCTCTCTGCCAATAATTTCGGCCATTTTTAATCTAAACTCCATTTCCCAACCTTTAACTTCCTGCTGGGGAGGCTTAAACTTAACTGACCCTAATATTCTCCGCCCACAATCAAAACAATGAGGGTCTTTAAGATTATCAACTTTAACCCCCCCAAAGGGTTTTAAATCCATACAGTTAGGACAATAATCTGCTTTCCGCTTAACTTCCTGCCGGGGGGATTTGTAAAGTTTAACTCCCCCTCCCTTTACAAGTGGTTTAGAGATGTAAGGCTTCCGCTTAGCCAATTCCGCTTCAACTTCTAACATCTTTATTTTGTGCCGTAAATCAGCTCTTTGACTAGGGGTTAGTTTAGATAAAAGCTCGGAGAGTGTCTTATTGGTTTTAATCATCTTCTTCCTTCCGCTGGAGAATGGGGGGGCTTTCCGCTTCGCTTTAGATAGTGAGGCTTGTTTTAGAGTCATGGATTAGCCTCATAAAATGCTTTACTAAAACCTGCCGGAGTGATTGAATGGGTTTCAGCATTACTTTGGCCCTTTTTTGCAGATAAAGACAAATCGTTCTTTTTACTTCCCACAAGCCTTCCAAGTGGTTTAACAATCTTATTATTGAAAAGCGGTTCTTTTATTGGAGGATTAAAATCTCCCCATATCCAAGTTCTTTTAGTCCAAGGGTCTCCAAATTCGTAAGGGTGAAATTTAAACTTTGGTTTTCCTAACCAATTTTTCAAATATCCTTGAGGATTTTCTAATGCCCAAAATTTAGGTTTAGTCATCATAATAATTCTTAAACAAGCATCAACCACTGAAAGTCCCTCTATAAATTCTGCGTCATTAGGTTTGCCGTGACACATTCTCATACGACAAAAAACTGTGCAAGGAGGTGCGGCCAAAATCCCATAAATAAGTTCTTCCGGCAACTTGTAAGTCCGCACATCATAATCAGGCCAAGTGATATTCCTGACATCATACCCTGCCTCGGCGTATGGCCTAGACCATGCCCCAGTCCCTCCACAAAGGTCTAGGATAACTCGTTTCCCCTTAGATAGTGAGGTGGGGGTAGGGGTCATAAAAACTCCCAATCGTCTTTAGCCATACACCAACTTCTATGCTCTTCGGCACATTCTTTACATAAAGCCCAGCCGTCTTCACAAAAATTACACCTCATTTTAATAGGTTTTACTTCACCGCAAATTGCGCATTTTTCTGGTTCGTCTTTCATTTCTTTTCCTTAACTTTGGTAGGGGGTAAGAGGGTCATAGATTAGTCAAATATTTCATAATTAACTTTTTCTTCATCTAGCAATCTTTTTGCCTCTTTAATAGCATTTCTTTTATCTGTTTCTTTTTCGTCTACCTTTAAGTAATTTAAGTATTGTTGAGCCAATTCAAGAGAAAAAGTATAAATCAAGTATTGACTATCTTCCTCAAACTTTTCCTTGATTTCAGTAACTTTTATATCACCCCAGTGCTCGTTAAATTCATTATTAGTAAAAACCGCAAAACCAACAACATCGTAATCTACTTGATTAAAAAATAGATTTACCCCGCCAATATAGAGTTTAGTCGGCTTTATTTTATCAGTATCAACAAAATAGACAATTTTATTAAGATACTTTTTAGCTTCCTGAATGTTTTTAATTTGCCTCATATCTTCTTCTCCTTTGATAATTTGGTAAGGTGGGCGAGTTGTTCTACTACCATTTTTGCTTTTCTTAAACCAGAGTTATATTCTGCTCTACAATGGTCGTCTTGGCGTTCTTCGGCGGAAGGATAAGGTCTTAAAGGCTTTCTCTCAATATATTCTTTTTCAATTTCCCTAACCGCCTCCTCTTGGGCGGTAGAGAGGGCGGTAGACAAAATTGGTTTTATTATTTTTTCAAGTTCATCGCTAGTTTTAATCCATAATTTTTCTCCATCTGGCTCGCTACCACATTCTACTATAATTTCTTCAACAATTTCATCAGTGAACTCTTTAATTTTACTATCTAGCAGTTTGTTAGTCATAGGTTCGGCTATCTCCACTTTTTAGTAACTTCTCTCCAACTTTGATAATAAACATCAACCGTATGGTTTGTTGCTAGACAATGCCGCTTTGCTTTATCCAATCCACCCGATTTCCCCTCACCAGAAAAATTACATTGACGGCAATAATAAGACTCGCTCTCTTTACCGTGTTGGATTACTTTCATTACTCTGTCAGTAGTCAGTTGGGTCATAGGTTAAATTCCTTTTTTAATTCTTCTAATTCTTTGGTAATTTGATAACCCCAATTCTCTCCACTAAACTCTCTACAGCTTTGTTCATAGGCTATATCTTCAACAATCACAATTAACTTAAGTAAAATCTTTTCTAGCTTCCTTTTGTCTTGGGTGGGTTTCATTTAGTGGCCTCTTTCTTAATTTTAACTTCCCAAAAAATAACTCCATCATATTCACAAATAAACTGGATAAATTCTTTTTTACCTTTCTTAATTATTCTTCTTAAATATTTTTCCCAATGGGAATGTGAACCATCTGACATATTATCCTTTCTTGAGCGGTTAATTTTACTTTCCTCAAATAAATAAGCCAGGTCTTCTGCTAATAAAGTTTCATCGTCTTCATCCCACTTTCTTTGACTAATAGTAAAACCTTTTATTATCTCACTAATAGCTTTTAATGTTGATAGTTTTATTCTCGGCATATTATTTCTTGATAAGTTTGGCTAACTTGGTGCGTTGCTCTGACTTTCCCCGATTGTAACCGCTTCTATGGGCTTTATCTAATCTTATTCCTAACTTTCTATCTTTATAACTCATTAAATAAGCACCCATGTCTTCAGGCCAATCCTCCCCTATAATCTCCCCCATCTCCTTTTCAAACAAAGCCTGCAGTTGTTTAGAAGTTTCTGTTTTATCTGTATCATTAGGACAAAAAGAAGCACGAATAGTTCTATTTAGTATCTCGCTGATTTTAGATTGGAGGGTCATATTAAGCCAATGGCCTTTGCTAGTTTTTTACTGACAGTAGGTGGCGTTAAATTATCTTTGACTACTTCCGGAAAAACTGGAATTTGCCCTGGTAAAATGAGTTTTGCTTGGCGCCGGCAATTCCGGCATAAACCTAATCTAAGCCGCTTTTTGATGACCGTCTGGCTCTTCTTTTGGCACTCTAGGCAGTCGAAGTGATAGACTCTTTTTCTGGTTACTTTGAATTTTACCTCTATTTTTTGAGCCATATTATTCCTGTGGGTGGTAATCAAATTGCTGACGGTGGGCTTCTAGGTAATGTCTTCTCTTGTAAATTGGTCTGCCTGAAACTTTTAATTTCGTATGTAGGACGCGCCGAATATGATTACATTTGGGTACTAAGCCTTTGGCGCGCATTCGCCCCTCGTTAAATAAAAAGAAAGGACAATTACATTTCCACTCTCCGGACGGCAGTAAAAGCCGGACAAAATAAACCTTTTTTGGAGTAGTAGCTGATTTGACTCTGAAAATTTTAGTTTTTTCTGTCATACAAGTTTCCTTTGTCCGTTTTCGTCAAATTCAATATCTTCGGTTAAAACAAAATGGCCTGGGGTTTTATTCTCGATCACATACCCTTTTTTCCTTAAACCAAAGATACGCGCATTATATTGGGCAATTCCTAATCCGTTTGGCCGCGGAGTCATAAATTCGTACACATAGGCGCCGGCCTTGCCTTGATCCCTTAAAAGATCAAGTATTCTCTGCTCTTGGGTAGGCCGTTTTTCGTATCCGGTCATGGTTGATCTCCGGCTATATGATCTTCTCTGGCCTCTTCCCTTTCAGCCTCGGTCATACCGTCTTTTAGGTAATTTTCTAAATCCTCTTTGTTTTTGAAAGTCATTTTTCGATCAAAAGTAACAATCTTCTTTTCCTCGGTGTGTAATTCATCTCCCTTTAAGACATAAAGAGGAAAGTATATTTTGTCTTGCCGTTTTTTTAGGTTGGTTATAACTGATGTGTAGGACATATTATTTTTCTACTTCCATTGACATCGAGAACCCCAGTAGCACCAAGGATCAGTACAGGTGGGCTTACCATCTATAATTTGTAAATCTGAAAGGAAATTACCCTCATTTAATATATCTATGCCCTTGTTGATCCACTCCGTCGCGTCTTTTCTATCCTGATCGGTCAACGGCACTTTGAAGAGTTTTGGCAGATTAGTTGACCAAGTTGACTCGTCGGATAAACAGGTAATCAAATAGGCTTCCTGAAAGTCTGGCCGTGCCAGCGCGTAGATCTTTCGCTGAACCGCTTGCTGGAATTTCCCGATTGACCACAAACTAACGCCGGATTTAATTTCCAAAAATCTTTTATTTTCCGGATCCAGGCCGTCGATAAAACCTATAAAATCGTACGTCTCGCCGGCGTGTTCGTGCTTGAATGAGAATTTACACCGTGGATCGAAATCGCGCTCTTCGACAATCGGAAAGTGAATTAAAATATGTTTCAGCCGGTTATCAACTTTAATTCTGGCAACGTGATCTTGAATGATCCGGTGAAGCGCTTTTCCTTTTTCAAAAAACGGCTTCTCTTCCTGGGGAATACACATCATTTTGTTCAAAAAACAATGGGGGTGTTTGTAAAGTAAATCGAGAGTGCTATATGATAACGAAATCATTTAGAAAACCTGCCCTTTCTATCTCTATCTCTTTTTAAGCGTGGATCCCTAGATCTACCTAACCAATACCTTGTTGGATTTTTCAGTTTAGCTTGGCGTTGTTTTTCTTTGGTTTTATTAGAAACTTTATGGCCTATCAATGATTTACTAATTTTTTTACCAATCTCTATTGGTCTTTTTTTGCCCTTTAAGTGGATCTGTGATGGGTGGATTTGCCTGGTAAAAACTATTAAATTAGTTGCTCTATTGTCGTTTTTAATATGGTTAATGTGGTGGACAATTTCATTGACTCTTAAATATCTGCCTAATTTTTTCTCCATTACCAATCGTTGTTCTAAAACGTAACCATGATTATTAAGGGGGTGTTTTGGCTTCCAAATCTTTATATACCCTTGACCATCATAGCTCTTTCCGCCTTTCCAGCTGATATTTCTTTCTCCTTTTATAAATCTACCTTTTTTATCTCTTTTAATCATAAAAACGACCAAAGGAAAATTGATCCTGTTAATAAGGTTAAAAATAACGTTCCCAAAAATACTTCTTTAACCATTTTCCAGTTTATTTTATTCGGCATGTTTCACCTCTTTCCATTCGATTAAGGTTCTAGTAAGTCCTGGCATTGATTTGATAGCCTTAATCATTGTTTCAATCGCAAATAAAATCCTCTTTTCAGAGTATGTTTCTTCCTCTGGAAATGCCCTAGAAACTCCCTTAATGTGTAAAATAAACTTCCGATCAAATGATTTCTGTGGTTGACTCATTTTACCTCTCTAATCATCAGGCGCTCAACGATTTCGTGTTTAATCTTAGCGCCGCTTTGAATCAGTCGTTTTAGTTTAGTGTTGTCGATAGCTTCTTTGGCCGGAATGACTTTGGTGGCGCCCAACTGCTTCGCTTGATCCAAGTCAACGTCGAAGTTGAAAATCTTAATACGAGTAAAAGATCTATTCCCGATAACTTCGCCATCAATCTTAATCTTGTGTAAGATCTCTTCGCGGACGGCTATTCTCTGCGCCGCCAATTCTTCCAACTGCGCTTCTGTTTGATCGTTTAATTCGATCAACTGCTCTTTTGATAACTTGAGAATGTCTGCTGGATTTTTCATAGGTACCTCGCTAAAAACTCCGGAAATGGATAGACAAAAAACCAACCGGTGAATATGCTAAATAATAAAATCAAGATAAAGTCTTTCATGCTTTTTTCGCTTTCTTTTGGCTAGCTAAATTTTTAAGCGTATCGGCGGCTTGCTGTTTTGTCAGCCCATCAAAATTAACAATCGCCGGCTTAGCTCCGTCTAAGCCTAAGTTTTTCAGCATAGCCTTAATGCTGTTGATCTGAATTTCCGTCGCCGGATCGTCACCGTGGGGAACCTGGGTTGACGGCACCGCGTATTCGCCGGCCACTTCGATCTCGTTATCCATTTCTTCCGGAGCATACACGCCGGAGACGTTAAACGCTTTTCTCAAAGCCATGCTTTCAGCCACCTTTTTAATCATGGTTTTGGGTTTGGTTTTCCAGATCGGGTTTCGCTCCGGAGAGTCGTATTCGTCAAAGTCGGCCTCTTGATAAACCGGTTTGTTAAAATCTTTATGATAAACTCTCGCCCAACCGTTAATTATTTTCCCCTGATCGTTGACGGTTACGCCGCTTTCCAGTCCGGCGAATTTTCCTGACCGGTGGGCGATAGTTAAAAATCCGTCTCGCTGAACCTGGATCGACATTTTGGAACCCTCTTTACCGTGATAAACCACTGCGCAGATTTCGTTTAACAAAGGGTTTAATCCCATTGCCTGACAGGTGTAAAAGAAAACCCCTCTCTGGGCGTCAGTCAAATTTTTAGCTACCGTTTCAACAATCGACTTTTTCTCTTCATCTGAAAAATACCTTTTGGCTAGTGGTTGCGCTTTTTTTCTATCTCTTAAAGTAAGTTTCTTTGGAGTATCTGAACCTGATTGACCGGACATAACTTTCTCCTTTATTTTTTATGATTTCTGGATAACACTTTATACTTTTTAAGAATTTGGTAAATTCTGACCGAACTAATTTGATATTTTGTCACCAATTCGGTCATGGTGAAATTGAAAATGCGTTTGCCGTCTTTCATGCCGGCAGATTTAATATAATCAGCAATGAGCGCCTGATTTCTTTCGTCTTCTTTTTCTGGAACTTTATTTATCATACCCTCTGATACTATTCCTTTGATAGATACTTGTCAAGCACCAATTTCTTCACCGCGCAATTCGCTAAAAACTTGGTCGCTTAACTGCCGATTGTATTCGATCATTTCGTGGCCGGCCATACAAATCCGGATCACCTGGTTGTAATTCCAAAGCAGCGCCTGCTTGGATCGGTAAAAAATCCTTTTGTGGCGGTGACAATTAGTTAAACCCATTCCCTGACTACACTCATGGGGTATTGGTAATTCGCACCACCGGACGTCTTTTTCGATCCATAACTTATTGAGCATTTTATTGGCGACGGCGTTTAATTTTCCGATTTTGCCGATTTTTTTAATCATATTCGCCTCTCTTCCTAGCTTCTTCGTCTAGCCATTTATCCATGTCTTTATTAACCATACTACTGACAATCTCCTGATACCGGCTTTCCCTGATCTTAAAACCGCAAGGTTCGTGGATCAACATTCCGGCGACGGTCACTAAACCGTTAATAAAATCCCTATCACATTTAGGGCATTTGTTTTTTTTAAGATTAAACCAGTTCATGTCGTTTTCCCCTAAACTTACTATTAACTTCTTTTCTTAACTCTTCCAACCCCTTTTTGATTTCTGTTTTTTGATTTCTGTTTTTTGATTTATGATTTATGGGAGTATCGGTAGGGTATGTATAGGGTATTGATAGGGTATCTGCTAACCTCTTAAAAACTTCTTTTGGGATCATTCCAATTTCTTTAGCAATGGCGACTTCGTTTCTGGAACCGGAATAATCAGCATATTTTTTAGAGTTGATAACACAAACCCAACCATCGTAAAAAACCATTCTTTTATCTGCCTGAAACTTTTTTTTGGCCGCTTTTAACTGATCTTCGGTCAGTCCGGTTTCGGTTAAAATTACCCGATCAGACAATTCGTAAATTCCGGTCATGCCGATATGCTCGTTGGTGAAAAGGTAAATAAATAAATACTTCTGGTGTAACTCTAAACCATGGAACCAGTCGTCCTGGTAGTGAATTTTGGTGTGGACAATTCTAGTCTTCATACTTTCCGGTTAGCGCCTCTTTTAACTCAATGCCAACCTGCGCGATCCAGTTGGCTTGCTCTTTGTAGGCTTCAAGAAGTTGTTTGGCTTGCTCTGGGGTTAGTTGAGAAACGTCGAAGCGCTTTTCTAACTCGTTGATGTTCCATGAAACCTGGGAAATACGCTTAAATAGCGTTCTGAATTTAAGGATTTTACCAAAGACTAAAACTGTTTCATCATTTTTCATCAATTAAAATACTAAGGGTTCAATAGATACTTGTCAAGCACCAGTTTTTGAGGGGGTTGCCGGAGTTGAACTGGCCACCGACTTGTCCAGAGGGATATAGCCGGCTTGCCCACGCACCCCCTCGGCTTGCTCGATTTGAGCTTCCAATAACCTAAGTTTATTTTTCCGGTCTGTCAAGTGGTTTTTATTGTCGTGTTTCTTAATATCATTGTCCCGATCATCTAAAACATCATACCGGATCGTTTCTGCCATCTACTCGCCGCGCTCTTCGGGAGTGTCTTTGCGACCAAAGTAAGCGCCGATTACGATTGCGGCCAGAGTCATGTATTGATCGGCGTTAATTATCTTCATAAGTAAAGCAACATGGATTCCAACGCCAAAGAAAACGGCTAAGATTGATCGGGTGGATTTCAACCATTCAAAAAACTTATTCATAATTAAGTATAGATTATTTTTTTATACTAGGGAAGAGGGAATAGAAAAGAATTTTAACCGCTTCTGCCCGACTGTAGGTTTTAGCTTGTTCTTTCAAAAGTTCCGTTATCCTATTTTGAGCCGTGGTTATCTTTCCGTTCAAAGTACCCTTTTCTTTCTCAAAACTCTCGGTCATTGTTTGAATTGTAGTATTACGCTTTTCTATCTCTTTATCCTTTTCTAGCAGTTGATCCTTGAGAGTGCCATTATCAATTTCAGCCTTTTCCAGTTTTTTTGCCCACTCGCCATCAATCTCACCAACCTGCTTTAGTAACCCCTCGCGGTCTTTTTCTACCTGAAGCCAGTAATCTTTCGGCTTGCCGAGATAGGTTTCAACCAGATCCACCATCTGCTTAGTAGCCTCAATAAATTTGTAGGCTGGGAGCCAACATTTAGAGATTTGTTCTTTTGACCAGCCAATCGGGTAAAATCGCCAGGATTTCCCAACTAGTTCACCAATGGCGGCATAAATTTCATGGTGGAGGTGCGCCCAGTTGGTTCCAGATTTCCCTACATGGCCGATCAAAGATCCCGTGTCCACTTCATTGCCGACGGCCACCAGAATATCTTTCAGGTGCGCGTAAAAAGAGTAAATAACATCGGTTTCAATTCCATACTGGTCTTTAATAAATCTTTTCAGGTTGTAACCTAACTGGTGTTTAATGATGATGATATTGCCATAACCAGTGGTTGACTTTGAGGTGTGGACGACTATGCCAGTTGAAACGCTTGCGACTTCCTGACCAAAATCTTCGTCGCCATAGCCAAAATTATAATCATCTCCAGGGTGGTAAACATTATTAGATTTATAGTAATCAAGCCAAGTATAACCTGACCAATCCGGCCAGTTGCCAGTAAACTTTGTCGGGTGAACCCATTTTCCAGCTAGTTTCATTTATTTAAGTTTTTTTTAATCCAATCAAGATCATTTTTGATAACGCCTACATCAACCTTTATTGTATAAATATCATCAGCTACTCCCTCAATTTTCCCTAAGTTAAAATCTGTCCTTTCTTCTAATTTCTTATTCTCATTAGCCAAAGCGTCAAGCCGACTATTAAAGATAGTGATCCCTACACCAACAGAAAATGCGGCAGATATAGAAGTAATGACGACAAACTTCCAAAAGCTAAATTCCCCATTGTTAAAAAAGCCTTTCTTTATCTCCATATAATTAATGTTACCACAAAAAATCCGGCTGGTTAATTGCCAATAAAACCATTACCCAAAAAATAACAATAACAAAATCTTTTAATCCGTTAATCAACCAGCTCATAATTCATAACCTCTTTGTAAACATCTTTACTAATAACCTTGTTATCTTCTAATTTATCAAGGAAAATCTCAAACTCTTCGGTCGCCATTTCCTCTTTGTACTTCTTTAGAGTTTTAATTTTAGTTGTATTCAGTCTAAGATTAATGATTGTCCGGGTGCGGGAGTCTCCCTCTCGTTTTAACACTTCTTTATCAAAAGTATTTTTTAATCTGGTTTTTTCGGCCTTATCTTCAATTCCCAAAGACTCAATTAAATCAAATTTATAGTCTAGGGGGTCTCCACCCTCTTTGATATATTTCTCTACTGCGTCAACAATGGCGTCTTTTTCCTTTTTACTCTCAATGGCGCCCTCTCTGGTTTCTGCTTTCTCAACCTCTTTTTCCTGTTCGGTTAAACCATAATCAGTTATCCTCAATGCCCGGTTAAGAATAGGGGCAAATTGGATAATCTTCTCGATGGTCGTCTTTGTGGCAACATCATAGGTCGTAAAATTCCCCAAACCAATCTTGTTAAGCGTCCAGTAAAACATTTTCTTTGTTCCCTCCCACCCTCGGATTTTCTCTGTCTGGTAGTCTAAAACACTTCTGCCATAGAATGAGTCATAAGGGTTCTTCCCCTCAATGTAGTCAAACCATGCCCCCACAATTTCAAATAGAGGAGTAATTGATGGTAAGTAGCCAGCCCCGATATTAAGGATCTGTTCCGGCTTAACTGCCTTACCCTGTAAAGCCATGCCTGTTTTCCAGATAATCGCCCCGGCCAACCGATTAATTTCGTCCTGCGGTATTCTCCAATAAGCCACTTTGTTATTGACACTATAACAGAGAGGAATTGTTATATAGTTAGATTTATCATACTCGGTCATTTTGGCAAACTTATCTTCTAGCTTACTTCCTAAGAATCCGCCAGCCGCCGCTACCATTAACACTTTCCACATTCCGCTCTGTAAAAACATTTCAAAAAAGTAAGCCCCCCTAGATTTTGGGTTTTTAATTAACTCGGCATCTGCCCTTAATCCCTGTAACATGATATTTGAGAAAACAAATAAACTATTATCAATCTCTTTCATTGTGCCACCCTCTAGGTAGTTAGGTGTTCCTAAATAGGTTCGGTTGTAAAATCCTATCTGTCCTTTATTTTCAAACTGCCTTGCTAAGTTCCTATACCCGGCAAGTTTGGTGGTACTTTCAAAAGTAGCCCCGGCAAGCTCAATCATTCCCAAAAGCCATTTAATCGGCGCGATAAACTTATCCCTAATCTTTTGGCTTCTGGTAACTGGATCTGCCCCTACTAAAAAGTTATATTTCCGGTACAAAGAATACAAGGCTTTATCCTCGCCGGCGGTGGGATCATAAGATACCCAAGGGGTACTGATAGCTTTAGCCCCGATTGCTTCTTTCCCCAACTCGGTTAATTCTCCCTTGGCAAATCTAAAACCTTCAGGGATTGTCCTCGCCCAATCTGCCAAGAAACCTAGACGACTATAATTTTTACCCTCGGCTTTATAGATTGCCGCTAAGTTTCTCATGGTTCGCTGGACATCTCTTACCGGATTGTTATACAAAGCCCACCCAATCTTGTAAGTCGTAACCGTCGGCTTGAATACCCGGTTAAACTTATTGGCAAGATCAACAAGGGTATGAACATCTTTAGGATTAAACTGGTTAAACATATCCTCAAAGTAAGGGTCAACATCATAGGCAGTCCAAGTGCCATTCTCAAATAGCCCTATCTGTCCTTTACCAAATGTTTTCTGGTAGATCTTCTGGTGCTTGATACCCATGACACTTTTACTTTCTTTAATTTCATCAGAGAAGTTAGTCTTTAGAATATCAACAACAGACTTTTTCCCCTTGTGAAGCGCAATCGCCTGAAGCATTGAGGCTCGCTTGAACATAGTAGTAATAAGAGGATTTTCAATCTTTGATAGTGTTCCCCTCATTCTCTGGATATTCGGATTAACATAATTTTTGTCAATATACTTAACCACCCCAAATGTTACATAGGTGTTTCTAAACGGTTCTATTTTCTCCTTAAACACTTCCGGTTTAATCATTCCCTGCTTAAACATCTCGTCAACAATCTCAAAGGTAGCCTTGTGGAAATTAGTGGTAGCAGTCTTAATCGCAGTCTGCTGATCCGGAGTAAAGTTTTTCTCCATGAAGTCTAAGACCTCTTGGTTAAACTCGCCAATCAATCCGTCCGGATTAGCCAGTCCCACCCGGTCTGATAGGTTTCTCTCTAAAACAAACCATGCCCCTAACTGATTTTCAGTAATGCCGGCCTGTTTAATTACATCAACAACCTCTTTTTCGTTTCTATCAAGGTCCAACCAAACATCATTCCTAGACATAGCCATTTCTTCTAAAGTTTCCCTAACCTTTTGTTTTTCCGGCATACCCTTTAACTCGTCGTAAATAGGATAAAACTTAGTAATATGTTGGGTGGCTAACTTAAAAGACCTAGACTTCTTCTCAACAACTTGGTCAAAGACATCTTTCCGTTTCTTCAGAGCTTCCTCAAAGCCTTTATACATTTCCTCCAACCTAACCTTATTCAGTTCGTCGCTACCCCTTTCCAGAAGTTGGTTAAGTTTCATATACTCTTCTCTGGCTTCAGGTTTGCGGTCTAGGTATTCTGTGAACCCTCGGTAAAACTCCGGGGCTTCTTGGGCTAACCTTTCCGGATCGTTTAATAAGACGCTGATAGCGTCGGCATATAACTCTCTGGCACTGTTGCGATATTTAATATATCCTGTGCTGACTTGAGCTTCATCATACGGACTCCACTTCATTGATAAATCCTGTAACTCTTTTTTGACTACCTTGTTATCAAGATCGCGGTAAATCCACTTTAAGTGCTTTTGTAGGGTTGCTAACCTACCTAAAAGATTTCCCCTAGCCATAATCCCCTCTGGTAACCAATCAAACAGGTGTCCGATTTCATGGGCTAAGACTTTAGCAGCTATTAGTGGTTTCTCAAATACAGAATAATCTAGGGTAATTCCAGCCATGCCCTCAAACTTACCTAAGACCGCTCCTCTTAACGCTTTAACCTGCAGAATTTGTTTTGATAATTCCTTTGCCAACCTTACCATTTCCGGAAAGGGGATTATCTTAAACTCGCTTAACTTTTTAGTGATATTCTCTAGTTCGGCAAACTCTCCCTTAAAAGCTGTTCCGGAGGGGGCGGTGGCATACTTACCTCTTAATATCTTACGTTTAACAAAGAATGTTTTATTTTCTTGAGCTATGGTACTCATTAAGCCTTTATAATCAACCGGTTTGCTAACTAAGGATATTCTCTCTGTTTCGGCAACCTTAACTTTTGCTTCGTACTTTTCAGTTAAATCTTCAATTACTTTTTCCTGTAATTTAATCTCGCCCTCAATCTTTTCTGCCTTAGACTTTAATTCAGTAACCTCAACCCCCTGCTTCTTTAATGAGGCTTCCATGTCGGAGATTTCTTTTAGGGTTTTCTTTATCTGCTTGGTGTAATACTCAACATTTGAGTCGTCGCTATCCTTAATGGCATCTTGTTTCCACCCCTTATAATTACTTAAATTTTCTTTGAGTTCGTTTAACTTACCTAACTTCCTACTGGCAAATCCGTGTTCAACTTTTAGAGTATCAAGTTTCCTCTCTTCTTTGGCTTTTTCAAATGTTTCCTCGGCTTTAACTCTGATAACCGGATCGGTAATTAAATCTAGTTTCATGTTTTCAAAGTCAAGATCGCCAACAGAGATAGCGTCGCCTTTATAACTCCATAAATTCTTAATCCGTTTCTCTTTAGTTTCTAGCTTCTGGAAGATAAACGAGTCAACAGAGTTTTCAATTAAGGGGTAATGGATACGCACATTTTTATAATCATTCCCTTGCCGCCAAATTCTGCCCTCAACCTGGAGCATGTCGGTTGGATTCCACGGCAAATGTAGGTGGTAAAGGTCGGTTGATTTCTCCTGAAGATTAACGCCCTCTTTCATGGATTCGCTTCCGATTAAAACTTTAATCTCTCCGCTATTAAACTTATTCTGAACAGAATACTTAGCGTCAACGCTCATGCCTCCGGATATAATCCCGATCTGACCGGCTCTAAAACCTTTTTCCTTAATAAGATATTGTTTAATAAAGTCAAAAAACTCTACCCCTCTTGGCATATAGATTATCTGACCAACATCTTTATTGTCTTTTCTTACCTGCGCGACGGCTTCAATGGCGTATTTAATCTTAGGGGAGTTATTAACAAATGTTTTATATGTTGGTCTTTGATCGTTATATCTGGATAAATAAGGGGATAGAGTGATGTTCTGTAATTCGGTAATAGCCACAATCGCCCCACCCTTGTCTTTATCTTGAAATAAAGACTGTGCTTTTAATATGTAGTCAACTTGAGTGGCTGTCGGGTTTAATGGGATAGTTCGTTTGGTCCGACCCGGTCTTTCTATGCCCACCTCTTCGCCAGTGCGAAAATCAATAAACTCGGTAACAATCTTTTGTAGCTGTTGAAGATTACTAAATCCCTCAATCACGTCTTCTTCTTTAACTGTCTGGTCGGCTTTAACCACAAAGGTTGATTTCATATCCATAAACATTGACATAAAATCGTTGACATTCTTTAAGCCTATCTGTTCCAATCGTTTCTTACCCATTAAGGAAAGGATTGAATAAATCTCCATAGGGCTGTTGGTAAAAGGAGTAGCGGATAAAGCAAAGACATTTCTACCCTTATTTTGTTTTAAGACATACTGCGTCATTAAATAGGCTTTAATCCCCCTCATTGAAGAAGTTCCCCTGACATTTCTATATTCGTTGCCGCCTCGCTTTTCTAACTTCGCCCCGGCAAATATATTCTTAAAATTCTGAACCTCGTCTATGGTCAAATGGTCAAAGCCTAAATCCTCAAAGAATCTATCGCCTGTAGTGCCTCGGATAGCTTTCCCGACGACTTGTTCAATCGCCTCGCCCTCTTTGGCTTTACCTCTTTTACTGGTAGTTTGTCCAGCCATGACATCTTTCAAATCATCAGTCAACTCGTCGTAGGTTTCCATTCTAAAACCTAGTTTAGTTAAACCGTCGTAGGTTATAAGTGAAATCGTGCCGTCCTCAATCTCTAGTGTTTTTAGGTCGCCCTTAAATCTTCCCCCTAGATTAGCCAGAGAGTTTATTTTTACTCCGGGGATTAAGTCTTGAATTTCCCTAACCCATTGAAGATAAACAGCATTAGGCACAACTATTAGAGGTTTCCTCGCCCAACCTCGCTTCATTACTTCATTAACAGCCACGATTGCCGTCATTGTCTTACCCAAACCCACATCATATCCTAAGAGGCCGACTCCCTTTGAAGCTAGGAAAGCCGCCCCCTCTTTTTGGAGAGGCGTCATTTTTAACGGATCTTTCTTGAAATGAGCATTAACTTCTGACAATAATGGTATCTTTTTATATTCCGGTCTGTAATATGAGTTAAAAGTCCGATTATACTGATCTTCTATTACCTTTGTATCTCCGGGTTCTATTTCAACTCTTAGGTAACGATTGAATAATCTAATGCCTATGTCTCGCCGGCGTTTTCTAATTTGGATATTCCTTAATTTGTCGCCGGTATTAACGACGCTTCCGTTAATATATTCCCTGACTTCCCACTCACTTGAATCGCCAAATACTTCACTCGGCAATCCGTCTATCCAAGTCTTAAATGTATCTATCAAGTTTCTGCCGTTCATGGTAATTTGTCTGGCAAATGATGAGTTAGGTTTTAATTGGATAGCGTTGATTGCTTTTGGCTCTGGCAAGACTTTTTCCAATCCCTCTTTTTGGCGTTGATACTGTTCCGGATTCAATTCGTCTTTGCGCGCTTTAAGGTTATCAAGTTTGTCATAAATGTTGCCCTGATAATATAAAACATTCGGGTAGAATAAATTATTATTCCCCGGTTCAACGGCAATATCTTTATTATTAAAATCTTTTAATGACTTAGCATCCGGGTATTTCCGGTTGATATAGTCAATGTTTATTTCCCCGGTGGCTTCAACATTTGCCCACATATCCCTTTCCTGAACCTCAACATCGCTCAACTTAATAGTTGTGTCTTTCTTTTTAGATACAAGAATAGCTTTTTTATTAGCTTTATTAGTTATTACATGAGGCGCTTTAACCCTGCCCTCGTCTAAATCTCGTTCCTCCGGGGCTATATCTTCTGGTGTTTTTTCAAGTTCAGTTTGAATCGTAGGGGGTTTGGCTTCTTCTTTGCGTCCAGCTAAACGCATGGCTTCGTCCAGCGTGCCTTTTACTAGGTCAGCACCATAGTTGCCCATTCCCTTCTCTACTGTGCCTAGAATACGCTTAGGATAATTAACAAAGTAGTTATCGTCGGATAATAGACCGGCTAAAGTAGGTTTGCCCTTTTGGAAAATAAGAATGTCCGTACCAATATCAGTCGTGCCAAATACGCCGTTAGGTAAGCGGTAGGCTTCAACCAGATTGGCCACCTTGCTTATTTCCTGTTTGGCATAGTTAGTTGATCCTCTTAAAAATCCTGACGGCATGACATAGGCTAGGATTCCATTATCCTTTAATAAGTCTATGCCTCGTTTCAAAAAGTATTCTTCATACTTGGGTATCTTTGGCTCTTCACCTAACCCCAAATATCTGCCCCGGTGTTCACCATACGGCGGATTTCCTATTACTACTTCAAAGTGTAAAGAGTTCGGTAATTCCTCTTTTTTGTTACCACGATCATCAATAAAAATAGTTTCAAAAGATGAATTTTCCACATCTGCTTCTGGATATAACACTTTAGTAATTATGGCACTTGTTTTGTTTACCTCAAAAGCCTTAACTCCCAAACCATTTGGGTGAGGAGAGTTTTCAAGAAATCTTCCTATTCCAACTGCCGGCTCAAGCATCCTGTCAATTACTCCCCTATAACCCTGTCTTTTATCAAAAATTCCTTTCACTCTATCCCACATGAAATTGACAACAGGAATTGGGGTATAGTATTCGTCTAATAAACCTCTGCCCTCTGCCCCACCCTTTTCCAGTCCGCCGCCACCGGTATATTGTTTTAAGAGTTCTTTTTCCTCATCAGAATATAGTCCTGGTTTTTCTAAATATCCTGACCCTTTTCTGGCTACTAATTCCTCAATCTGTTTGTTGAGTTTAACCTGATCTGCTGGAGTTATCCGTGCTGGAGGTCGCTTTCCAGGCTTTGCATGGCGTTCGTCAGGCTTCCCCCCGGCTGGTTCGCTAGGCTTAGTAATTGCCTCTTCAACTCTTCCGGGTGGTTCTTTGCCTTTTGATACAGCACCGGGTAATCCTGGTCGTTCAGTTCCTTTCCTAGAAACCTTAGGCTTTTCATATGGTTCTATTTTACCACCCTCTGCAACCTTTTTGTAGCGAGGGGATAAACCATGGTCTTTAACTCTTTGTTCTATAACACTAGGTGTTTTTTCTAGGTTTCTTGACAATATTTTTTTGGCGTCATCTATTGCCTTTTGTGCTGTGTTGAACTGGTCAGATATAGACATTCCGGTTCTAGCTTCACTCACAATCCAATTTTTACCATTTATGTCTTTACTAACAAATGTTTCCACTCCCGGCACAATCTCTACTGGTTTTGCTTTGAAAGCCTCAACAAACTTTCGTTCTCCATTTTCTAATGTATTAATATAAAACTTATCTGTTGAGGTTTCTTTAGGTTCTACTGGTTTAACTCCCCCCTTAGCTTGGGTGGGTAGAGTAAAATTATTATTTTGTATTTCTTTAATATCTCGCAATCTAATCCATTCTGTTTGGCCTTTATCATTTAATACTTCCACCCATTTTAGATTTAAGTCTGCCCGTTGTTTTACATTTGAACCTTCCGCTACCCCTCCACCCTCTATCGCCTTTATTGAACTTTCCCTATTACCAACTCTAACAACTTTTCCAACAATATCACCTCCACCATCTGATGTTTTTATCGTTACTTTTTCACCACCTTTTAATTCTGACCCTAGTAAAAGTCCACCATTGTCAAATGTCCGGACTTCTGGGGTTTTATTACTTTTAAGGTTTACTTTTTTACTCACTCCTTTGGCTTCTGTGGCGAGGGGGGATACTCCCCCACTCTCCCCCACTATGGGTTGTGTTGGTTTCACCTCTATTGGAGTTACCGGCTTTCCCGGTAGGGGAGGGGATACTACCGGCTTTCCCGGTAATGGTTCTTCTTTAATTGGGGGTAGTGGTTTTTCTTCAACCTCAATCTTGATTTCATTCCCAGTCTTTTTCCTGCGGCCAGTAATTACCTGTAAAGTTTTATCTGATACTTTTGCCATGCCAGCAAATGCCCCAATAATCAATACTTCAACCAACAACCTCTCTCTGCCCTCCGGAGTGGTAAAAGGATCGTAGTATTTTCTCTCTTCAACCTTTGCCGTAAATGGCTCGCCAATTTCTTCTTCAATGACTTCGTTTACTATTCCGTCAAACCTAATCGCCCCTAAAAGTTTTTTAATGATATTTGGATTAGTAGTTGGTGATATATTTTTATTTTTTAGCCACTTTGCTACAAATAACTTCTTAACAAATGGCATGGCGTCGTCAATATAACCACCTACTCCCTCTGATATATATTCAATCATATTAATAAGTGAGGCTTTTCTCTTAGCTTGTTCTGGGGTATCTCCAGATTTTATGTAAGACAATATATCCACATCTTTGCCAGCACTCAATGCTTTTTCGTAGTCTGGAATTGGCGTCATATACTCTGCCGCTTTTTCACTAAGACTAGGAATATTCAATTGTGAAGCAATTGCCAAATTAACAGAGTTTTTTATAATCTTTGGGGCAAGAGTTGATAAAACCCTACCCGGTAAATTCATGACTTGGGCGGCTAGGGATGATGTCGCCGGTCTTACTCCAGAACCATACAGGGCAATATCAAATCCATACTTAGGCATTATTGCTAAACCGGCGGCAACCTCTTCGCTTATACCTTTTTTAATCATATTTTGATATGAAGATGCTCGCCATTGATTAAGGTACATTTGTTCATGCTTTGTTAATTCTTCCCCTCTTTTAGACTTCTCAACAGCTTGATTTAATTCATTGTCGTATTGAGCCACGTAATAATCAGGCAACATACCAGTTTTTTTGAAAGCACTCCAAAATTCTTTAACTACCCCCTGATCTGATTGTTCATTTCCCAAAAATTCGTCATAATCTCTAATTGCCTGTTTAAGTCCACTTATTCTCTTATCAACCATTGGATCAACCTGTGTAAATGGTTTAATGTTAGCTTTCTCTTTTTCCGCTTCTTCTAATAATTTTATTGTTTCTTGTTTGCGTTGTTCTGCTAATCCTACTTGGGTTGGTCTATCAAACTGTTCTGCCGCTTCAGTTAAGGATACTATGGGTTTACCCTGTTCATCTTTTTTTACTTCCTTACCAGTAAAAAGAACCTTTTTAGCTTTCTGAAGAAACCCTTTAGCTTTTTCAATAAAAGTAGGTTTCTTTTCTATAACAGGCTTAGGAATTTCTTTAGCCGGAAAATACTGCCTTATTAAGCTAGACTTTGCTTTTTGTTGTTCGCCAGCTATTTGAGAGGGTTTTTTCTTTTTTTTTTCCTCGTCCTCCAATGGAAAGTATTGGGTTATTAAACTCATACTATTTTCCCCTTAATTCTCGTTCTGCTTCCTTTGCCGTCATTTCTCCTTTAGCGACTTTGTATAAAAGTTTAATCTCAAAAGGATCTTCTTTGGGTTTACCATACTGTTCCCCAAAAGAACTTTGACCATAAGCCTTATAAATATCCTCTAGGCTTAAAGTATTAGCATATTTTACTAATAGATCTGGGAAATTTATTGTTTCCTGTTTTGCCTGTTCAAGTGACCCTGTTTTGCCCCCACTAATTTTAGTTCCATATCTTTGAACACTTATAGTGCCATCGGCATTTCTAATTCCTATCTGAACAATCCCATCATTTTCAGTTTGGAATACAATGTTTGCCTTTGGATCTATCTTAACGCTTGCCATTGTGCCAATCGGGATACCGGCTTGGGCTTCAAGTTTGGCAACCTGAACTTTTTGATCGGCTGACATTGAAGAGTAGTCCATATTACCAGAGGTCAGGGCGTTCATCATAAGAGTTAAATTAGAAGAAGCCGCGGCGCGGTCTTTCTCCCAGGCTTCCATTTCGGCGTCTTGTCTGCCGGTGATTATCTGGTACATTTTAAGATTTTGGTCAAACTCATTATTATATCTGGTAACAGAGTCCTGATAATCCAAACCGTAATAGTTCATGTAGGTACTGATTACGCTGTACTTGGTGTTTAATTCGTTGCTGACACGGTTAATCTGGCGTTGGACAAAATCCAGGTTTTCTCTCTCCTGCTTCTCGATTTCACTGACTCTTCCGGAAATAACCCCTGTCGCTACCGGTTTTCCCTCTTCTCCGGCTTTACGCTGGCGCAGGGTGGCATAAACACCCTCTTCTTGGGCTTTAAGATCAGTAAGGGATTTTTCCAGGGTTTCGACTCCTTGATCGACTCTTAATTCTTCAAACTTTGAAACTCGGTTTAATGGTTCCGGAGCGCCTGTTTTTGGCAACAGTTCGGTTTTAAGCTCTTCCATTGTCTGCACTTTGCGTTGAGGTCTGTTGGCTGCGGCAAACATACTGGATTGAAAATTATTCAAGTAAGGGCTGACTTCTTCGGAAGATTTTGGCTCTTGTGCCACGAAACCGCTTTGGGCTTGGACTTCGGTACTGACTCTTTCCCCAAATCCAGATTGATTAGGATTGGCAACCGTGGTGGGCGCACCGAATGAACCACCCCAATACTGACGCGCTTGGCTTACGTTCGGATCCCAATACCAACCCGATTGCTTAAATCCCCCAGGTGGCGGATTATTTACATCATAACCCATAATATCCCCTTATCTGATTTAATCTTGCGAACTCGCCAAAATAAATAATGGCGGCTTTATTATAACTCTTCGCCGCTTCTAATTTGTCATGGAAACAACCCAAATGTTTAGTTTTATGGTCAACGGAGATACAGGCTTCCCATTTTTTTCTATCTTTATTCCAACTTACTCCATTAAATCCTGAAGTATTCGTAACTAAAAGTTTATGGTTTCTTTGATTGTCTTTATTAGAACACAATCTTAAATTTTCTTTTCTGTTGTCTAACCCATTGCCGTTTTTATGATCGACTTGGACTTTGCCTATCGCCCCCATGATTAACCGGTGTAAAAGAATAAATCTTGATTTCCCCCCACCAATAGCTTCTTCTCTTCCGGCATAATTACCACTTTTAGCGGCGTGCCATTTCCAATGATTTAACCACTCAAAATCTTCACTATCAACAATGGCAAATTTACCCTTAGTCAATTTAATCAGTTTTGCCATAAATTCCATTATAGCCTCATTACTCTAAGGTATCAATGAAAATATAATAATAAACATTGGCATTAGTTGTTACGTAAATGTTGATGTAGGTGTCGTCAGCGTCAATGTATCCCTGTACTCCACCACCAACCGGATCCGCCGCGCCATCGTAATAACGACTTAATCTAAATCTATAGGTATTACCTTTGGCAAAACCCATTACTGTTGGAGAATAATCCAACCCATGAGCGACTTGTTTTAATACTCCGGCAGAACAATCAGTATTTCCCTCTAAAACAACTTTCATGGATTTTTTCCTAGTAGTATAAAATAACTGTTCTTCCGTGGCGTCAAAAACTGACACCCCAGGCTCGGAAACTTTAATTCCCCAATTTTGAGCCGCCGGCAATGTCGGCGCAGTTACTGTTTGAGGATCAGGGGTAAAATCTGGATTTTCACTAACCCTAATTGCTAAATAACAAACTGATCCGGCACCGCCAACTTCTCTTGTTTGATCGGTAGCTGTTCCGTTATCTTCCATTATAAAACCCATAGCGTTTCCGCTCGACCACCCTCCCCTTGCCAAAATTTCATTAACAATACTCGTGACGTTTATTTCAATCCATGATCCAGAGTTTGTATCTCCCCACTCTCCTGTGACTTGAGCGTCAGTAAAAGTTCTTGAAAAAGGATTTGTTTCACCACCGCTAAAATCTGCCGTATTATCTTGGTCTATTCCCCTAATTTTATATTTCACTGCCTGATTGTTAGAGGGGTTTACAGTGCTGGCATAAATCATCAAAGCGGCAAAATTTACAGAACCAGTAACAGCAACATTCAAAAATCTAAGCGCTCCATTTTCCGGCCCATTAAACCCACCACCCCAATAACCGACATACCAAGTTCCGTTATCATCAAATTGACCCTCAACCTGATAATAAGAGTCATTAGTTGAACCTGGAGAAAAAGTTACTTCATTAGCCATATTAACTGGTTAAATCCTCTGTAAAAATGTATAATTTTATATTGATTGTTTCCGCCGCCCAACTTTCATTAGTCAGTAAATAATAAACAGCTCTCCAAAAAGATATTCTTACCTTTGTTGCGTCCGCAAAACTAGAAACCATATAGTTAAAACCGTCTGTACTACCGCTTACTGAAAATGTAGGTATTTGGATAAAATTTCCCAAATCTAAACTGCTTTCGTAAAAGGCCAAAAAAAGAGGCGGATAACCCAATCCATGATTAAAGTCAACATAGGTTCCCTCTTCCTCAAAATTGTCATATTTACTACTAGAAACTGCCGGTAAAGTTAAAGAAGCAGTTTCAAAATGAACGCCATAATACTGAAGTGCTTTGTATTTACTACTATAACCCAATTCGTATTCTTTAGCCGTCAAAACACTAATTCCAGAGGGTGTTACTTTCCAACCATAATCACTACTTAATTCTCCGCCAAAGTCTCCGTCAAAAGCCTCTGATCTGTCAACAAATAAATAATACCTAAAATCGTAGGCGGTACTGGCCTTAGCTCCGTCGGCTTGGATATAAAGGTTAGTATCGTCAGAATAAGCGTGTAGGGCATGGTGTAAATCATTTGAATTACCCCAATAATTAGGACAACCAACCGGAACATAAGCGTTAGGATAACTACTGGCATCAAGAAAAGTCCATTGAGAAGTACATTTTCTAAAAACAACAAAGGCCGGCGGATAATCCAGATTATGAGGAATTGTAGCAGTTGCGTCACCAGATCCGTTAGTAGTGAAACTGGAGTCTCCTTTTTGGAAAATCTTTAGTGAATTATATTTGGTCGTTAATTTAAGCTGTTGATTGGTATTTGTCTCAACATTATCACCGGCCTTTATACCGTAATCTGTCATAGTTAAAATCCATTTTCTTGAAACCCAATTAAAACTCTGGCTACGTCGTCCTCGTCGTAAATGACGATCCGTTTATTCTTACCGTCAATTTGAATATGTTTAGTACCAACGCGGAAATCACCTAGCAAGTTTTGACCAAGAGCAATTGACGACATATTAAAAACGTCTTTAGCGGCTTCCAATGGTGCGGCCTTTATATCTTGGCTCATGAGGGTATAATCGCCGCGCTTTCGATCTGCGGCGAATTAT
>Ga0210043_1000536_pt1 | contig 39964 bp, 71 predicted proteins | sample CryGeymet201501t_FD_183990 | JGI IMG/M metagenome (GOLD analysis project Ga0210043, IMG submission 183990) | Groundwater microbial communities from Crystal Geyser aquifers in Utah, USA - Crystal Geyser metaG 2015-01t (SPAdes) (version 2) | ecosystem: Environmental > Aquatic > Deep subsurface >... | reverse complement strand
TTTTATTGGAGAAAGAAGTGCCCTCCTAATCATTGGCTCGTTTATGTTTTTTGATACATAGTTCAAAGCACTTCCGCCACCTGGCAATATCCCTTCTTGCAATGCAGCTTGAGTAGCGTTGATACCGTTCTCAAATTTGTACTTCTTTGCGTTGAAGTCTGTATCAGTGTAAGCACCCACACGAATGACCCCAATTCCCCCTGTAAGCGCCGCTAGACGGTCTTCAAGCATCTTCTTCTCATAATCACTGGTTGTGCCTTCTAAGTCGCTCTGAATCGCTTTTATGCGGTCTTTTGGCTCTCCCTTACCTCCTATGATAGTAGTGGTGTCTTTTGTCACGATAACCTTTTCAGCTCGTCCACATACTTCTTTAGTCTGTGTGTCAAGTTTCATTCCCGTTTCTTCACTGACGACAGTAGCACCTGTAAGAGCTGCCATGTCAAATAAGAAGTCACGTCCACGGCTTGCTGAATATGGGTTACGAACACAAGCAATGTTAGCAATCTTGTTGACTGCGTTCTGTGCAAGGGTAGCTAGAGCAACACTTTCAATGTCGTCTGCTACGAATAGGATACTCTTACCTGTACCTATTGAGTTGAGCAAAGACAATACCTGTTCGTTTGTGCTTACTTTACGGTCAATCAGGACAATGTATGGGTCTTCAAGCACTGTTTGCTTGTTCTCATGGTCATTGATAAAGAATGGACTGATAAGTCCTTTGTCAAAACGTGCGCCTTTTACTACTTCCTTGGTGTATCCTAGCTTTGAACCCTTTTCCACAGTTACCACTCCAGTAGCACCTACTTCTTTAATAATTTCTGCAATGAGCTTGGCCACTTCTGGGTCTAGGCTTGAAATAGCGGCAATCTTTTCAATGTCTTCTTCCTTAACTTCACGCTTGAGCTTCGATAGTTCTGCAATTACTTCTTCTAGCCCTGCTTCAAGGCGTTCCCGCACTTCACGAATCTTTGAACTGTCCTCTCCGATTTCTTTGAATGCTTCGTTCACGAGTGCTTGAGTCAATACGGTTGTAGTAGCAGTACCATCACCACCTTTGCGTGATGTCCTTAGTGCTGCTTGGCGTAGCATCTCTAATCCCATGTTTTCGTATGGGTCTTTGAAGTCTAAGTTGCGTAACACGGTAACACCATCGTCACATAAGACTGGTTCAAGTCCCTTGAACTCAATCAAAGCTGTCATTCCAACTACACCAAGAGTTGGCTTCACGGCTTCTGCTGCGTTGTCAATACCAGCTTTTACTTTTAATCGTGCTTTGTGTCCTGTAAGAATTATTTTTGACATAACTTATTTTCCGTAGTTCTTATTGTTAATATTTTTAATGTTTTCTTTGTGTAATTTAACTAACTCATTTATTTTTTTGTTTCTTTCGTCTTGTAAAGCTCCCAAGCCTTCTGAAGAAGTAACGACTACTGGTTTATATGCAAACGCACCCCATCTTTCCCATTCATATCCAGGAGTAAGAGCTATCAAGTATTCTTCTATAAGTATACTTTCTGACATTGGTTTCTTCTTCATTATAAAAGAAAATCCTTTTTCAATACCGTCTATTGGGTATTCTTTTACGTTATCATGAGTCTTCATCCACTCCTGTGCGCTTGCCTTATCTATCTTTCCAATCTTCATATAGTCGCTAATATATCGTCGCCGTTAACAAGTTTGTACAACGTGCCTTCGTGTTTTACTTCGTGTGTGTCAGGAGAATATTTGGCAAAGTATATAGTATCGCCAACTTTTACATTTGTAATGTCTCCAACAAACTTCACTTCTCCTTTGTAGAGTGAGTCGTCTTGAATCTCTACTGCGGCAAATCCTTCTGTTCGTTCCTCTTTTTCTACTGGAACTACTGCTACTCTGTTTCCTATTATATTCATATTACTTTTTGTTATACGCTATATTAAAACCTGTCTCGAATGGTTGCAGCACGTCGACGGCATGTTTTGCTCTGTCTTGTGCTATCTTTTTAGACTTATAAAAATACTTATCTCGTAAGTGGTCAGTGATAAGGCGTTGGCACCAATGACCTTTGAAACACTTGGTACGGTAGAAAGCTATCTGCTGCTTTGAATTGCTCCAGTCTTGTTCTACTTCCTTGAATGCTTCTGCTAAAAAATCCTTCTTGCATGTCTGACAATAGAACGCTTTAAGCTCTTTTGGTGCGGCTGCTCTGATGTCTTGTTCTCTTTGAGCTAACGACTTGTTCTTGTCGTGGTAGTAGCTTCTGTCATCACTACGTTTCTCTTGTGCTTCTATAAGCGCACGGATATGGTAGTGGTCTTCAATCTGTGGGCGTGGTGTGTAGTCGTAGCTTCTACTCATGTTCCAAAAATTCCTTTAAGCCCTTTGTCTTCTTTGACTTGTTCCTCAAACTCATCATGCGTTCCTTCTCCTAAGAACTCTGCTTTGCCGTCACCAAGTTCTTCAATTGCTACTTCTTCGCCATTACGTTCAACAACTTTAATCTTTCCTGTAGCCACTTGAATTGTTTGTCTAATCTTCTTTAACATGTCCAATTAGTTTAGATTTTATGCGTGCTTCGATTTCGTTTACTTCGTCCTGTATTTCCTTTGAAAAAATAAAGTTATAAGTGTTTTGGTTTCCTTGTCCTCCTTCTTCTGCTACTCCGTAAATCTTTGTTGCGTGTGCGATTCCTTTGTCTACAAATTTGTCATTGTCTGAATTTAAAAGATGGTCAACTTTCTCTGCAATCTTTTCTGGTGTTACTCCTTGTTTTGCTAACGCTTCTTTGAGTGAAAGTCTACCTGCCTCAACTGCTTCAGCTACATTAGGTTTGTTTAAGTTTTCTGTTGCGATAACTGCTGCCGTTTCGTACTTGTTGACATCATACGCTTTCTGTGCTGCTCTTGTACCGTTACCATTTATTACATAGTCGTCAACGAAGTCTTGTTGCTTCTTAGTCAGCTTCTTCTTCGGTTGTGTCGCTTGGTTCTTCATGTACTTGGATAGGACTTACAACACCTTCGTCATCTGTTCGTCTTAGTAACTGTATACTTGATACTACTCCTAATTCACAGTTATGTTTGGTTAATACTTCTTGTAGGTCTTTGGTTAGTGCTTCTCCTTCTTCTTTAGTGAGTTCTCTAGTGTTTGACATAGTTATTTTACATTTTCTAGTAATTCTAAAGTTTGTCCTAGAATAATTGCATTACCATTGTAAGCGTTACTTGTTTCAACTGCTTTCTTAATAAGTGTTAGGTCTGATGAGTCAATCTCGATTTCTTTTTCTGTGAATGCTCGCTGTGCAAGTGTATAGAGCTTCATCTTTCCTCCTTCTTGTGCATTTACTAAAACTTCTGCGATAACACCACCGAGCGTGATGTCGGTCTTGTCAGCGGTCTTGTATGTTTCTCCACCGAGGCTTTTAATAGGTGTGTCTAATTTAATCTTCATATTGCTATATATTATACATACTAAGCCACAGAATGTCTACACTCTAAGCTTGTTAATAAGTTGTGCATATCCTTTGTTTCTTAGTGATTACTTAATAATACTACTCCCACTCATGCTTACGGTCACTATCATTAGTAAGACTTACTTGCACACATTCATAGTAATGTTCTTGTACTTCTTCTCGTGTACGTCCACACTTTTTACATGTTTCTTTCATACATTACTCTTTAGTGTCTTGGGTGAGGGTTTGTAAAATCTCTTCTAAAGTAGCACCGTACAGGACATTAAACCCAACTGGTGTGTTTGGATACCACTGCAACTCCCATATTGAGTCGGTTTCAATCGCCCGCTTTCTACTTGTCGGGGTAGCCCAGTCGTCGTCTTCAATATCATTATCCTCGATGTATCGTTCGATAGGGTCGTAGTACGCCTTATGCTGGTTGTGAGTGATGTGAAGCGACGCTTCGTGTTCTGGTAGACGGTCTTCGAGCTTACACCCATCCTCCCGTACCCTCTGCACTGTGGAGGCGATGAGGTCATCTAACTGCTCAGAGTCCCACTTGTCCATTCTAAAAGCACCGTCGTCTTCGCTTTGAAAGCATTTTCGTGCTTCCTCCTGTAACTGCTGAGTGAGTGTGTCGTTGGGTGTTGTCATACTCTAGTTAGTTATTGGTTGGTAAGGGGTGGTGTGTCTTTAACTTTTATACTTTTGGTTCTTTCATCAACTTCGACCATATCCTCTGAATATGTTTCTGGGTTTATACGCGAGTGCTTAATCCACTGTACTGTTGAACATTCTGGGCAAGTGTACTTTTGAAATGCAGGACACTTTTCTGCACATGGTATCATCTCCAAAAAGTCGCACTCTATGCAATTATGGAAAATCATACATCCTCGTTGTTATCTCCTTCTTTGTTGGTGAGAGTTTTCAAATCAACTACCGCGTACTCTTTACCACCATACTCAATTGGGAATCTGCCACCTTTGAATGTCTCAACAACTGATTCGTGCACTATTCGCTCCCTCTCCCTCTCACGCTCATCTGCTCGTGCTATTTTTATTGCTGTGCGAAAGAAGTCTTTCACGTCGGTAATATCCATTGTTTCTGTTTTGTCACACCATTCGTTGTGCCATTTTTCTTCAAAAGAATCCACCAACTCCTCATCACTCGTACCAAGTGGGGTGTGACATTTGCAGTTCTTATCATGGCAGTATATGTGCTTCCCGTTTGGGTAGTCGGAACATTTTATGCACTCCTTGCAGCATGTGTTGTCTTTAGTGTGGGTCATGTTAGGTGTTGTTAGTTGGTAAGGTGTTATCTTCATTAAAGTACTTATGTTCGTAGTAAAAGAATTTTATTAAGAGTGCCAGAATTAGTGTAAAGGTTACTGGTAAAGCAATGTATTCAGATAAAAAGCCATTGTCGAATAAGATTGCTGTTACAAAATATCCCCATACAAGCAATGAGTCAGCACCAGAATATGTGCGTTGCCACAATAGTCTCTCTATAAATGTTTTTTGTTTTTTCATACTACTTTAATATGTTAATGTTTTTAATTTTTGACTCTAACCACGGATTAAACTTGTCTAATCCCCACAAACTTAAAAATAATGCCTGAATAAATATACCCAACAGAAAAAACAAGAGCGATAGTAGTAAGTGATTATGGTTACTATATATAAACGCAATTATCGTAGTAAGAGAAATGACGATTCCTGCGACTCCAATTATCTCATTTGCTTTCATACTACTTCAATATATCTGTTAATGATTGTTGCGCTCATATTATTTTATTTATCTCCTCTCTTAATGCTTGTAGGGTGGTGATGGTGTCTTTTCTTGCTTGTCCGTAACATTCACATTTGCAGTCTCCATCGTTGAACCTGCAAATATGTTCGGAATAATCCCCCTCTAAATCACTGATAAGACTGTCGATTAAGGTGAGGTTAGTTTGTGAGCAAAGATTTATTGCTTGTTCTCTGTCTATTAAGTTATCATTACCGAAGACATCTTCCACACTCTTTTTAATTGTTTCTATTGTTTTCATACTATGTAAGTAATGCTAGTAATGCTTCTTGTACTTCTTGGGTTTGTTCTAGAGGTTTTTTAGTTAAGTCAACATACAATCCTATCCCTTCGTATGTTGACGTTCCACTCTCGTTCGCACTCACGAGTTTAGCTATATGCCCATCTGTTCCTATTACGTACTCACAACAACTGTATTTCTTCTCAAGCGCAATAAGTAAGTGGTTTAGTTCTGGTGGAGCGTAAACTGGAATATACGCAGGAGACCTACTTGAGTCCACACAGTAGTTACACGCCCCCCACTCTATCTCTGACTCGCCATACTCATTTAGTAGTCGCTCCCCAAGCGGAACGTGCCCTTCGTGACATTCCAAGCATATCAGCTCTGGGTTTGCCTTGTTTATAAGCTCTCTTAGTGTTTGTGTTGTTTGGGTCATGGTGTTATTAAATTATGTTTATTTTCGGATTTGGGATGTTGAACGACGTTTGGGCGAATACTCGGCATAGTTTAAAAGTATGTACTTCCTCAGTTTCGCCACTTATATAATCTCTAACCAACTCCAAGTTTTTAGCTTTCAAGTCCTTACGAATGTCGTCTATGTTTGTTGCCTCACTTACCGCATGCTCTCTTAAAAACGTGAACAACTCTTGGTCGATAGCAGTTGCTCGTGCGTTTAGGTATTTCTCTGTTGCTTCTTCTATAATACTTTTCGATTTCATACTTCTTCTTCGTTATTACTGGTAGGGGGTGTGAGGGTTTGTAACTCGATACTATCATGGATGTCTTGGACGGTTTCCTCGGCTGGAATGTTTTTTCTGCGGTCATAGTCTATCCTTAGTTTGATTTTCTCCCTCTCCTCCCTCTTCCCCTGCTCTAGTGAGATGAGGTGTTGTGAGGTGCGTGCTTGTTTGAGGGCTTTTATTAACCATTCTTTTTCCCTGCCTTTAGCAAGTACCTCATAGATGATAGATTTTTCTCCCCAATTCCTAGCTAACAAATCGTTGAACTCCTCCACTATCTCCTCGTCCTCTTTTACGTGTTCACTTTCGCTACTTTTTGAACAGGTTTCTTCAACGTGTTCATGTGATGCACTTATGTCCTCTTTTGCGGTTGTGTTGTTGTGTTGGTTCATAAGTCTGTTTCTAACCAGCTAATTAGTTCGTATACAGGATTTGGCATAGATTGCCACCCTATTGTCCAGCCACCCAATATCCATATTAGAATGGTTAATGACAATGCTGGAATCAAAAGATAAGCAACAATTACTAGTTTAGTAAATATTCTTAAAAAGTCTTTCATACTTGTTCATTATTATATTTTTTTGATAATATATTGCGTATGTCATGCATAGTACTCCTTGTGTCTATACTCATCTCCATAATAATTCGTGTAGCTCTTTCAATAGTAGGGTCTTGATTATAATCTTGGACTACTGCATGTATACTTCTCATATTTGTTCTTTTATTTTAGTAATGGCGTTGTTTAGAGCTTGGTTGTATCCGTTTTCCTCATGTATGTAACATTTTTCCTCCATACAGTGATTGTGGCTATCATGCGGGCAATCCCGTCTTAATCCCTCCAACACCTCCACTACACGCTCCTGTACTGCTTGTTCGTGGAGGGTGAGGGCCTGACGAAATTCGTCTTCTGAAATCATAAATTTTTTTTCTGTTCTTTCCACACCACCCCAAAAGCGACAATGCGGACAAGGACTTATGTTGCAATGAAGGCATGTTTCGCCATCATGTTTGGCTTGGCACCCCTCAATCTCCACTTCTTTTTTGTACATCTCCACTATTTCTTCTTTTGTCTTAGGTGTGTTCATGGTTAGACTTCGTCTTTATCTATTAGTAGTTTGTCTATGGCGTAACGCATACCTTTGTCAGTGATAAACCAGCCAGAGCCACTCGGTTTTTCTTCCACGGTGTCTATCGTCATTACTAATTCAACAAGCCCCTCATTCCTTATGTCCTTCATGGTCGATTTCAATAGTGACAAAGGTGCTTCAATCTCAAAATCATTATAACGAAGTGCTGGCGACATATCATCATTTACCGCAAAACCTTTGTATGTATCTCCTCTGGGAAATGAGCAGTTAAATCTAACTTGCTGTAGTGCTAATTCTCGTAGTATTTTGTCCTTCATACTCTTTTAGTGTTAGTGATAAGTGCTTGTTTGAGGTCGTTGAGGACGCGATTTGCACCGTTGGCATTCTTATCGGGACAACGAATTTCGCTTAAATGGGTTTTGCCGTCGTCCTTTTCGCAGTTGCAATACTCTTTCCGCCTCTCAATCTCCTCTAGTACCGTATTGCGGGGGATGAAACTTTGGCGGATGAAGCGTTTTACTTTTACTTTGTTAACGTAATCTCCATACTGTCCATTTATTTCGTCTGTTGGAATTTCATCAAATTCCTTCTCCAATTGTTCTTGTGTTTGTGTCATGGTGTTAGGTGGTGTTACTCATCTTCTTCGTCGTAGTTTTCTGCATACTCTTTAGCTTCCTGCATATCTTTATAAAGATTTCGCAATGCTTCTAGTGGCGTTCCACCTAGCCCCTCACATGGGTCGTCATCGCCTACTATCATTGTGCTTATTGCTCGCCACTGATACGGATATGGTGGTTTTATATCGCCGTCGGTACAAATGGCAGTAAGAGTATAAAACTCGCGCCCTATACCAAGTCCCTTGATTTTATCTAAGTAAAACGTGTAGCTATGTGCCCCTACTTTTCGCTCCGCTTCTGATGTGTTGCATGTGTGCATCTCCATACTTATACTAATTAAGAATATCTAATAATTGCTCTGTGGTGTTCATGTTAGGTGGCGTGTTAATACCCTGTAGCCACTAGCCACAACAAGTAGAACACAGGTAAGTTAATAAAAAGTCCTAAAAGCCACAGTGTCGGCGAGTATGGAGGTCGTTCTTGACCAAAGATAAATACTTCTGCTAACTTGAAAACTATGAACGATGCTAGGTATACTGCTGCTATAATTTGTGTGACTTCCATACTTATATTATTTACTCTAATAACTACAAAAGTGGTCCGCCGATTTCCTTTTTAAGTTCTTCAAGCGGCTTCATTGCTTTTGCAAGTTTGTTGAACATCTGTTCGGTTTCTTTCATTGTGGCGAAGCGTGTTTTTTCTCTCCAAGCGTCTTCTTTTCCATCGTAGAAACCTTGATTGTAAAGGTTGCGACGTTCTATTGCGGCTCTTGCTGTTGGTCGATAGAGCGTGTTTCCATACTCCGACTCCCATGCACGTTGTTCTTCCTCGTATCGTTTTCGACGTTCAGCTTCTAAAAGGTAACTGTCAACCATGACAGTATCTTTACTTAGTGAACCAATCCAACATCCTACTGCAAAGATGAAGATTAAAATTGCGGCGATAATAAAGTATTCCATATCTATTTATTACTTAATAACTCTCCATAGAAGACTTGGTGCAGTGGGCAACGAACGACGCACCCTCGACCTCTTATACGTTGCTTTCTTTTGACTAGCCACTGGTACCGCTCACTAAACGCTGTGTGTTGAATCCAGAGCTACACTACTACACGGCTTCAAACCCTAGTCACTCGTAATGGCTTCCGCCACCACTGCACGAAACCTTCTATGTGTGAATGAACAATGTTTCTGAAAGGCTGGTGGCGGGACGGTAGGGAATTACACCACTTTCGTTATTGGTAGCAAAGCTGGATAGCTAGCATACTTTGTCGTACCAACGCCTATTACGCGCGCCCCCATCAACCTTCCAAAGAACAACTCAGTGCTATTCACTGAAAACTGGGTAGGGTGTTGGTTTGTTAAATTAAGATTTGTCTTCTTTTGAACTCACTGCATAACCACCGAAACGGGTTTTTGAGTTCTCTATAATAAAAGCTATGTGACCCTCGTAGTTTGTAGTAGCTCTTATTCTTGCACGATATTCTTTTGCATCTTTACTAGCGAGATTAAGAGCTTGAGCTATTGCTTCGTTCCTATTCTCGCTTCCATGTTCTGTGTCTTCAAATACACAGTGCGTCCACATTGGCGCTAAGCGTTTTACCGTAAACATTGTTTTTGTTGTTACCCCTACCCAATTTTCAAAGAACATAGTTTATGGTCATTTCGGACACGCTTCATCTGTCTACCTTAAATATACACGATGCTTGCGATATGTTAAGTGTGGGGTGTGGATAACTTTTTTACCTCTTTTGTGTAGTGTTCTATTTGTTCTTTGTACCAGTTAGTGTCAACTTTGAATATAGTAAACTTTTTCCGCTCAAGCTCAGACACTCGTTCTTCTCCTATTTCTTTCACTAGGTTTATTCTAAAGTCTACAAACTTTCCGTTGCCGTATAAGTTACACCCGATACATTGTAGGCGACAATTATCTTCGTCAAATCTGGTAGCTAAGATGTTGCGAGGTATCCAATGACCGTTGTGTGCTTCTTTGTAATGCTTGGCTACGCCACATGTATAGCATTTACCGTATCCTTCTTTGTTTGAATCCCTAAGACGTATGTAAAGGCTAAATATCTTGTCTAGCTTTTCCTTTTGTTTTTGCTGTTCTGACTTTGCCATACTAAAACATGGGTTCCCTCTTGCTTATCAGAACAAAGAACTCTGCTGCTGTCTTACTTCCTTTTTCCGTATCACAATCTACACATGATGGAGCAAGATTAGACAAATTATTAAGTCCTCCTCTTGAAAGAGGTATTTTGTGTTCAGCAACCATTTCATAGAATGTAATCTCTCGGTTGCAATAAAAACATAATCCGTTGTTGGAACGCCAAACTTTTGCTCTCTTGTTAGAAGATAATGTTTTTCTTTTTAGTTTCATACTACTTACTAAACACCTTAAAATTAAGAGTCTTTGAAGGGTTTTGTGCATCTCTACACCCTGCTATCAAGCTATAAATCTTATCAGCACTGTCATATCCTCGTTTCTTTAATGCTAGGAAGTAGGGGAGATAGGGAAGTGTTTTGTATCCTGCTTCTATTCTACTAGCATTGAGTATTGTGCGTACTCGTTCTACTTGTTCTTTTAGTGCTTCATCTTTTCTTGTCTTTTCTACTTTGAAGCGGTTGAGGTTGGTGGTCGGCTTGTCCATACACCAATTATACATCTTATCTTCATGTTTGTTTTTGTTGAGTGGGGATAACTAAGTATCTAGGTACACGACCTCTATATCCCTGAAGGCGTGGGGTCTTATCCTCTGTGTGGTCTGCCTTGCTACTCATACCTGTATCCCTGCTTCTACGGTACTTATAGCTTAGTCTAATTATGAACAAGTCAGGTCGCCCGTTGTCAGGTCGTAGGACAGAGCGGGCAATATCACTTGTTCACAATTATGTTAAGTCCAAGTTTTTTAGGAGATGTTCTTATAGCTCCTAAGGCATACGTTGTAATGTGTACCCTGAGTACTGAATAGGATTGTTTCTAGTAATTTATTAGAGGAGGTACGAACGGTTGCCCAATCACCTCCCCTCTAATGCAACCGTTACTGTTTAACTAATCAACGCACTTGTCGTTAATTTTAACTGCGCAAGTTTCCGACGTTCCATATAACCCTTTGTGTTCACGTGATTTTTCTCTAGCCGAATTTACACTTGCAAGCACTACTGAGGTGAGTATTCCAACTATTGCAATACACACAAGTAATTCAATGAGGGTGAACCCTTTGTTTCCGTTCATACTACTTAATTAAGTTGAGAAATGGTACAGCACTTCCTGGTACGAATTGTACAGGCAGCACTCCGTTCCACTTATCAATAGCTTGTAGTTGCACGTAGTCTTTTCCTCCTTGTTGTGTAACGGCTTGTGCTTGGATTCGGATTGATTCTGCCTCGGCTTTAGCTTGTTCAATCTTTTGCTGTGCCTCAAACTTAACACGCTCAAGGTCGTTCTGTGCCTTCTGTGCATTTTGTTCTGCTGTTACTTTCTGTTCAATTGCAACTGAGAACTGTTCTGAGAACTTAAAATCAACAATAGATGAGCCAGTAACACTGATGTATTTCCCCTCCATTGATTTTTGTAGTTGTTCAGAGATACCAGCCTTTACTAACGCACGGTCTGTGATTAGCTCACTTGCGTTGAAGCGCGCCGTCACCGCTTTAATTGAGTCTTGAATTGCTGGTGCAAGTTCTCGTGCGATTACGTCACCACGGTACTGTTTGTACATGTCCTCTACTGTACTTGATTCAATGTTGTATTGAATCGCAACAGTAGTGAAAACATCTTGCAAGTCTTTAGATGCAGCAGATACTTCCAGCTCAACCTTTTGAGTAGCAACTTCTATCTTCTTAACCTTTGTGATGTACGGTACTACCATGTGGAACCCAGGCTCAAATGAACCTTTAACCTCACCGAATACCAATACAACACCTCGCTCTGTAGCGTCCACTATTCGTATGGATGCAAAGAGTGTTATTACCGCGAATACGGCAACAATTCCAATTACAGACCAACGAACAAAACGCTTGTCTTCTTCTAACATGTTTATAATGTTAAATCCTATTCAGTTTTCAAGGTACACAAAAATCCCCACAACTAAATAAGCCGTGGGGCGTTGAAAAACTCCATACTTAATGTGATAGCCAAGCGGTCGATGTGTGCACCGACAACTGGGAAAGCTTGCTTAGCTCTCACATTAAATACAGAGTTTCTTAGGTGCTTTCCCATACCTATAATAATATAATTTCCTGAAATAAAAGTCAAGTGGTAAACACAAAAACCACCCATGAAGGTGGCTTTGTAACAGTATGTCATTTAAGTATATACAACGTGTTACTCACTGGCAAGGATGGGGTGTGGTTTTTAATTATTGTTCCGTTTCTGTGTAAGAAGAGATAAGTCTTTTTACTTCAGGTACTTTTTTTGATTCTACGAATCTTCCATGTTTTAACATGGTTCCACCCCATATATGTTGTCTAATTGTCGATTTCAATGCTTCTGACTGTTCTGTAGGTAAACCTAATAGCTCTACAGTGGTTAGCATTTTACCTTCTAATATACTCACGTACTTTGAATCTATGAAGAAAGAATCATGATATTCAATCCCATTTTCAACATGTGTATCTTCGTTTGCCATAACTTTACTTAACTTAACCCCCACCCTTGTCAATGAGCAACATCAGATACAATGACCGATGCTTGTAGGTCGTAACAGTTTTCCGTCTTGACCCACACAAGCATCCGTTACTGTATCCGACCAATCCCCTGTGCGCCCATGCCGAAGCATGGACATCCAGCCTTGCATCCCATTCCTTAGAATGAGCGCACAAAGGACTGGATATAGTATAGCATAAACATGTTAAAAAGTTATCCACACCCCATGCTTTTATTATGCTTGCGGTGTGGTATTGTTAGTTGATTAGAAGTAGATTATAAAAATATGACAGAAGAAAAACACAAACACCAATACGAGTGTGAAACTATTAACGAACCCAAACTAGCTTCAAAGTATGTTAGTAGTAAAACAGGAGACATCACTGGTAAGGAAGACAGGATAGTAAAGGTGATTTTTTGTATCTACTGTGGAGACTCAAAACAGATTTACCCGATAGAAAAATAAATATGACAGAAGAAAACACATTAAAAATACTTTGTCCATTTTGTAACGAACCGTATACCGCTGAAATGCTCATTGACTTGGAAGAAGGAAATGATTGTGATACATGCGGAGGAGATAGTGCAGATTTAACAGTGGAAATAAAGTGTGCGAATTGTAAGAAAATTGTTTATAAGAAAGAAGGAAAAGGATATGATTTTTAACAGTAACATCATCTAACAATTCACAAAATAATTATGACAGAAAAAGTACCACAAGTAATATCAGATTACTTTTCAGAGAAAGCAAAGGACAAGTGGAAAAAGGTTTCTAAGAAAGACAGGAAGGAACATTCTAGGAAAATGCTCGAAGCAAAAAGGCTTAAAAAGTTAAATAAGTAATACATGTTCGTTAAAAAAAGCACATACAAAAAAGCACTTGATGAAATAAAGACACTAGAAAAATCATTAGAGCAAGCAAATGATTTAAAATCTGTTTTATGTAAATTGACAGACAAGTCATGCTCTTACGGTGAAACAATAAGTGTGCTTAGTGGTTCATTCACCAACAGTGAGATAGTTCTTCCGAATGATGTGGCAAGGTACGTTGACGACTACTATGGTGGTAAGGTTATAAAGCAAGAAGCAAACAAAGTTGTCGCATTAAATGATGAAGGTGAAGCAACATACCACCTTACAAAGCGTCCAAATACCAAAGGTTACAAATTCAGATTAGAACTACCTAAAAAGGCTCAACAACACTCTTAAAAGTTATCCACACCAATCACTTGCGGTAAGCACAAAACAAGCATATAGTATAGGTAGTGAGGTTAAAAGTTCACTTAATATAAATATATGAAAACACAAGAAGATTACCTAACAGACATTCATTGCGCTAACGACATCACCGAAGAAGATGTAGAACGGCATGAGTTTCTTGAAGGACTTAATGCACGCAAGGACATATCAGTGGAGGAGAAGATGGCTATATTAGAAGAATCTAAATATAACTAGTATGAAATCAAATTTGTTTATCGACCTAGCAATAGTGGTCACAGTAGTTTCATTGGTAATCTTGTGTGTTACTTTCTTTTCAATAGCGACAAACACACACACTGATGCAATCATGCAATCAGCACAAAACTATGAAGAATGTGTTAAGCGTGAAAGTGGATTCACACCTATTCAATTCAAGACATTAACAGGTAGTGAGTTTGGTATTTGTAATTAGTATGAAAAGAGAAATAAAATTTAGAGCGTGGAGTACAGTTACGAAATCATTTACAGACGCTTTTGTATTTGATGTCTCTACTGGTGTGTTAACACCAGCAACAAAAAGTTGTATCCTCACACAATACACAGGACTCAAAGACAAGAATGGTAAGGAGGTATATGAGGGGGACATAGTGACTGGAGTTGTTAAAGCACCACAGCTCCTTACTGGCGACACTGACGAAAACTGCAACACAAAAATGGGTGGAGTCGTATTCTACGACTATTGTGGATTTTCCCTAGACTGCCAACATACGCAATATCTGTGTGATGGAGACAGAGAAGGGATGTGTAACTACTTTAGCTTTATTGACACTTACGATGGTGACTTTGGCGAAATGGAAATCATCGGCAACATATACGAAGACGGGCATTTGTTGGAAGGTCAGGGTTCTCGTGATAAAATGTAGTATGTGGCTAAAAGAGGAACAAAAGAATGGAAAGAAAAGATTGGAAGCGCTAATCGGGGAATTTGGGTTGAGTACCAATGCGACTATTGTGGTAAAGACAATAGTGAAAAACAGTCTCACTTCAACCGTAAGCAACGCCACTTCTGCAACAATCAATGCTACGGACGTTATCGCGAAGAGATTATGCCTCCTCATGAACAAAATACTTGGAAAGGCGGTATCACCAAAATTACTCAAAGAGGTAGAGGAGGTAAAAAATACAAGATTTGGCAACAGATGGTATTCAAACGTGATGGGTATGCATGTGTATGGTGTGGAGGGAATGAAAGGCTGGAAGCTGACCACATTAAAAGGTGGAGTACCCACGAAGAACTCCGTTATGAGTTATCCAACGGACGAACACTCTGTATGAAATGCCACAACAAAACTCGAAACAAGAAATATTACGAGAACCCAGAACTCTTAACCAATTAGTATGAAAAACTTTGCCACATACCAAAGAGGACGAGAGCAAATAAAGCTCGCAAGAACCATACGCGCAAAGGAAATGAAATACAGGTACGTGTTCAAGAATAACTTAATAGAGATAATGTTCTTTGCAACTGTGGCATCGACATCATTAGCAGGTATAACAATGTAATATGAAGGAATTTATGGACAAACTATTAGAAGACGCAATTCAACTTGAGAAAGATGCTACGGAGCTACGCGAGAGTTGTGAGGTGGTAATGTTTAATTAGTAAGAACATTAAAAGTTAATATAAAATAGTATTATGGAGAAGATTAAAAAAGCATACACAGACATATTTAAGGTCTGCGACAAATATGCAAAAGAGGAGTACCTTACTGATTTTGAGTTTGAAGATGTAAGGAATATGAGAGATAAGGCGAAAAATCATTTATTGATAATAGACTGGTATGAAAAATACGGGTTAGATATTAAGCACGACAGACAGCTCTTTGGATACAACTTTGTAAAAATGGACGACTACACAAGTTTTTCTTATTTTGAAGATGCAAAAAAGGAAAAAGAAGAAGGATATGGTCGTTACATATCTTGGAGTGATGATGATAGGCAACCTAAAAATGAGTGGTTATTCGTAATCAATTTTTCAACAGGTGCTTATATTTTCGGCGATGACTATCCAACTGAATTATTCCAAGAATTTTGGCAAGAACTAAAGAGTTATAAACCAAAATATTGCGACACAACCAACGGAGGTCTTTATTTCTCAATAGATTCTGCGAAAAACATATTTGAAGACTTCCCTGAAATTCTGAAAAAATATCACGAGAAAAATCGTGAAGATGCAAAGTTACGCAAGATAAAGAAAATGAAAAAGGAATTAAAGGAACTAGAGTCAATAACCCCCCATTAAAAGTAATAAGTAAGAAGATATGACCGAAATAAAAGAACTACAAAATGACATAGAAGTATACGACATGGGTATAGATGATGCTGTGAAGGAGATTAAAAAGCAGCTTAAAGCTATAGAAGACTTCCAGCAGTGGAAGAAGGGAGCGAAGGAGAGTATTAAGAGTTTAGATGAGTAATTATGAAGATTTTAGTAGCGTGTGAAGAAAGCCAAGTAGTATGTAAAGCCTTTAGAGATAAAGGGCATGAAGCATATTCGTGTGACACCTTACCTTGTAGTGGAGGTAAACCAGAGTGGCATATACAAGGTGATGTACTAGAACAATTTGATAAAGGATGGGACATGATGATTGCACACCCACCCTGCACACATTTAGCTGTGAGTGGTGCTAGACATTTCAAAGAAAAGATTGCTGACGGAAGACAACAGGAAGGTATAGATTTTTTCATGAAGCTAATAAACGCTCCCATAGAAAAGATATGTGTAGAAAATCCTGTGTGTATTATGAGCACGAAATATAAAAAGCCCAGTCAAATAATTCAACCTTGGCAGTATGGGCATGGAGAAACAAAAGCAACCTGTTTATGGCTAAAGAATCTACCCTTACTAGAACCTACTAATATAGTTAAAGGTCGAGATAACAGAATACATAAAATGCCACCTGGACTAGACAGAGCACGTCTCAGAAGTGTTACTTATCAAGGAATAGCTAATGCTATGGCAGACCAATGGAGTTAATCATCTAACCATGCTAACCACACAACAAAAGTCCATGATACGAAGCAATCCTATTAAGGCATTAGTAGGTGCTTACGAACATGGAAACGATACTGTACTCGACTATGCTTTGAGTGTAGCTACCGAGCCACAGAAGATTAAAGCTAGGCAAAAAGCTGTGTTTGCTGGATATGAATTGGATGTGTTGGCTAGCGATGTCGGAATGCACTGGAGTGATACTAGATAACTGTTGATAACTCACTTTGCACTTACATACACATGTTAAAATCAAGTAAAGACATTAGAAGTAAAATATAAATTATATGAAACCAGAACTATTACAAGCAATCCAAACAGTGCGCGACAACATGAAAAGTGTTGCTAGAAATGCCAGCGGATACAACTATAAGTACACAGACTTGCCGCACCTATGGGATAGTATAGATGAAACTATAACCAAGGCAGGATTTACTATTGTGAACACTTGCGACGGAGAAAATATAGTCACAGCCGCAGTTCATGAAGCAGGAGAAATCTCTAGTAAAATACCTTTGAGTTTTGCTAAAGGAAACTCCCCACAGGAATTAGGTAGCGCAGTGACCTACTTCCGCAGGTACAATCTACTAATGCTTTTCAATGTTATGACAGAAGACGACGATGGTGCTAAATCACAGAAGTCAGCAGAAAAGGTTACTAACAAAGAAGACTTTGGTCTTTAATAATAAAATAAATATGTATAAAAACTTTAACATCTTCAAAAACACAAATAAGACATCGGAGAACCAACCAGACTATAAAATCAGTGTATCTGAGAAACTTGCAGACGGCTCTTTCAAGAACAAAGAAGCTGGCGCATGTTGGTTAAAGCCGATGCGAGACGGTAGCAAGTTCATGAGTTGCCAATTAAAAGACGCGCGAGAACACGAGGGGGTACAATATGCTGGATTCAGTATGCAAGAAGATAATGGTGGAGTACCTACTAGGATAGAGCAACTAGCGGAAATGGACGACGATGGTGATTCTTCAATTCCTTTTTAGCAACTAACAAATAAAACATGGAAAAAATAACATTAAAAGATGAACAAGGAGTAGCATACGAAGTAGAAGTATCTGCTCTTAAAAAAGTAGAGGATAAGAAGAAAGCAATAACTTTTGAATTAAAAACATTTGGTGGAGAAGTAAGATTTTCCTCTACTACTGCTACTACACAGCGTGAAGCTATATTAGAAGCTGTTGCTAGTGGTGCTTACCTTAGTGGTGCTGACCTTAGTGGTGCTGACCTTCGTGATGCTGACCTTAGTGGTGCTGACCTTCGTGATGCTGACCTTAGTGATGCTGACCTTAGTGGTGCTGACCTTCGTGATGCTGACCTTAGTGATGCTGACCTTAGTGGTGCTGACCTTAGTGGTGCTTACCTTAGTGGTGCTGACCTTCGTGATGCTGACCTTAGTGGTGCTTACCTTAGTGGTGCTGACCTTCGTGATGCTGACCTTAGTGATGCTGACCTTAGTGGTGCTTACCTTAGTGGTGCTGACCTTAGTGATGCTGACCTTAGTGGTGCTGACCTTAGTGGTGCTGACCTTCGTGATGCTGACCTTAGTGATGCTGACCTTAGTGGTGCTGACCTTAGTGGTGCTTACCTTAGTGGTGCTGAATTATGCAATGCAAAGTTCTACGGCAAAGGAGGAACACAAAAACTAAAAAAGTCACAGTTACCTGACTTCTTAGCGGCACTAGGATTCATAATAGAAGACTAATAATTAAAATATGTTTACAAAACCAAAACACAAAATAGGAGATACAGTATACATTATTATAGAAAACGGTGTAGATGCTGACGTATATAAAACAGAAGTCGAGAGTTACGAATTTAGTTTGAGTGAGGGATGGTACGTAAGAGTGAGAAAGATATGGACTAATGTTAACATGTTTTTATTTCACTGGGACGAAGTTTCTAAAGACACACTAATTCACAATTCCAGCGTCTTCTCTAGCGAAGAAGACGCAAAGGAACACGCAGAGACAGTTGCTGAGGAGCTTGTTGAATCGGCAAAGGTTGAAAAAATAAAGCAACTCACCGAGTCTATAAAGTTGACAGAAGCTAAGTTAGCCGAAGACAAGAAGGAACTCTCAAAGCTTAGCAAGTAGCCTATGAAACACTCACTGAAAGCCAGACTCCTAACATACCTTGAAAGGAATGGGGGCTGGTTTGCCAGTGGTGAATTGGAAAAGCTAGCAATCAAACATGGTTACACAGGTAGTACCGCTACACGTAACCTAAGAAAGTTAGCAGAGGAAGAAAAAATAGAAGTAGAGCATCGTGGCAAAAGTCGTCATGCGTTCTACAAAGCAAAAACTTATAAGCCAGTGCAACGTGGGTACCTTGACGAGAAAAGAGGTGTCTATGTTGTAGTAAATAGATAGATATGTTCCAACTAACAGGATACTTCACACGTTTTGGTTCCAAATCTGACGGGTCTGCGTCACTATCATTTAACACACAAGAGTTGAACGGCGAGGACTTCGCTACACTTAAACAGCACCAAAACCTATTCGGATATATCATGTTCTCTGAAAACAAGTTTACAGACAGCGACCTACCAAAAGAACAAGCCGAAGATAAGAATAAGACACCGAGCAAGAGACTACGTTCAGTGCTGTTCATTCTTTGGCAACAAGAAGGTTCCGAAGGTGACTTCGAAGTGTGGTATCGTGACAGAATGGAGAAACTGATAGACAAGATTAAAGCGAAGTTAGATTAGAAGTAGTATACTTATATAGTCCTCCACAAAGAAAGGAGGTGGTCTAGAATCTAGGGCGCATGTCTTAACTGATGTGCGCCCTTTATTTATCCCCATCTATACATGTTGCTTTTTTGTAACCTAGTATAATTAGTATGTGAACGGCAAAGAAAAAAAGAATGTTAAGTATTGCCAAAAATGTGGTAATACAAACACTAAAGTATTGCACGTAAACTCCCGTACGGTTCTAAAGAGTGGAAATACAAAATTAAGTTACTTATGTAGGACTTGTAATAACCTTCGAGCGAAAGAATACTATAATAAAAATAAAGACACAAAAAAAATGCTAGAAAAGAAAAGCATGTACGCTCTCAGTAGAAAAAAAAGATTAAAAGCTCTTAGTTTACTAAAAACCTACATCTCCAAAGGTTTAGTAATTATTCCAAAAATATGTGATGAGTGCGAATCAAGGGGCGTTCTGAAACCAAATCATATAGACTACAGCGAACCGTTAAAAGTTTCTTGGTTATGTTCTGAATGTTCACAAATATTTACTTTCAGAAACAAAAGAGAGTACATTACATGTAAAACATGTAGTTTCAAATACAAGTATACAGATATATGTATGTTCTGTGCGGACGAGAGTAAGAAAATAAAAAAAGACGTACGGGCTAATCGTGTAAAAGACTTCTTAGACGAGTATATTTTCCATGATGATAGGGATATAGCTTTACTCGTAGCTACATGTTCCAGCACTAAGGGTGTTAAGTCATTTTTTAAATATCCTTCTCAAGAACTAGAAGATAAGATAGAAGAAATCCACGCACGATTTAAATACTTTATGAAACACAACTAAAAACAGTCCCAGAAGCGCGAAGCAAGAGGGACTGTCTTTTTAGAAAGCGTAGAGTGTTAGATTTACGTTGTTTACATCTTTACTTTGTACGCTTCTAGTATTATTACACCTACATTGTGAATGTAAATGTTTTATTCTGTGGACAACTCCTTCTTAGAAAGAGAACGTCCTTGTGAATATAGACCTGATGCACTAAGTCCTACGATGATACCTGACAATACAGCTTGAGTGGTATCTAGGTTGGTAAAGAACACGCCGCCGATAATACCGAATAGGAGTGCAAATAGGGGAAGAAGTCTGTCGTGTTTTTCTTTTGGTAAGAGTCGTCTTACTACTTCCACAAGCCCTATCGTCACTGGAATAAGTCCTACTAAGATAGGGGTTAATTCTACTACTGTTGTTTCAATCATGATTTTAATTTAATTTGTAACTTTAATAATTCCACTACTTTTGTAGCGGCTACTACAATTTGTTTCAATATTTTGCGTTGCCCATCTTTCGACCAATCAACGCAACCATTGAAACCATTATTGTAGTCACGAATCTGAACATACTTACCATTAAACTGAAGGGGTTGCCATTGATAATTATATAGCGGAATTTTAGTCAGCTCATCTACAAGTTCACATTCTCGTTTCTGTACATGACGGTGGTGTCCTCGTGTGTCTCCTGCATCTTGCATTGACTTAGTAATGCGTATACCACCAGCATAGACTTCTCCTTTGTTGCTTTCTAATCCGATAACATCTGTGGTTTCGTACCACTTGCCTTCAGTTGCCAACGTAACACAGTGGCCATACAGCCATTCATGGCCTTCTTCATCTATGCCAAAAACTCCCGTGAAGCCACTGCCATCGTTCGCAATCTGGTTTGTGCCGTCTAGTACCTTATACACGTATATGCGGCGTTCTGGGTATATTTTTGAGCCAAATCCGCACACTATATCCCTCCCCGTGTGTCCTTTAAGACCTTCACGGCTATATGCACCGTTTGCGTTTTCTCCAAAGCCTTGTGTAGTTGTGCAGGTCATAGTGTTGACAGTGTGGGTATTAGGTGTTTAATGATTGGATATGGCATATTTTATTGCAGCAATTGTTGTACTTGCTATCTTATCAACTATCGTCGATTCGCGTCATCAGCGTCCCCGCGAAAAATCTCAGAAAGCACCTGAATGGTTGCCGCGCGCGTTGGTTCGTCAATGGTACGAAGAACATTAGCAAGTCTTTGTACTTGTTGTGTTGTCATGCCTGTGTAGGCAGTTATTTCACCAATTAGTTTAGGCGAAATAACAGTTTGGATAGCACTTCTTAGTAAGTCACCCAACGATGCACTTGCACGGGTAATACCGCCAAGTTCTCTCCCAGCTTCTTGTGCGAGTATATTTCTTCCTCCTGGCACAGCTTCTTCGAGTAATCCGATAGTGCTGTCTTTTTCTCCTGAAAACAAGTTTGCAATTTTTCTTTCAGTCTTCATTCTTTCTGCCATGCCACCAACAAGACTACCTTTAGTAGCAAACTCTTGGTTAAGTGCTTTTATTTTGTCTTGTGCTTGAGCATACTTAGACAACATTTCTTTTGCGGCTGGTATTCTGTCGCCTATATAGTTGCGTGTGTTGCGCGATACTGAATCAATGATTGCGTTTAGCTGTTTTGATTGTTCTCCAGGCTTTCTGTAGTTACTTATTTTCTTAGCTAGTTTGTGGAGTCCTTCTGGTGTCGTGTCTTTCCACCCTTTCACTACATCAAACACCTCTTGTAAGCGTTTTCCTTCACCAGAATCAATAGCAGCTTGGGAGAAGTTAAGTTTTCCTTTTTTCGGGTCTACTATTACGTCAAAGTTTCGTAAAACCTGTGTTAGTTTTGACTTAACACCTTGTGTTGAGAGAGTATACGTTTTTCCATCAACCTTTATAGTCGTTTTGGCTCCTTCCTGTATAACTTTAGGTGTTCTTCCAAGTCGCTTAGGTAAGTTTGCCAAGTCGTCACCAAACTCTTTTGATGCTTCTCTAGCGAGATTAGATACAGACTCACGTATTTTAGTAGCTGACTGTGGCAACGAAGCCTGTCCACGTAAACCCTTAAGAGCTTCCTGTGGATTGTCAAGTATCGCGTCAATAACTTTAGTACCTTTTCCTGAAAGTCCAGCAGCAAGGTTTTTTCCGAAGGTTCCTGCAAATTTAGTTGCACCTTTCGCTACACCACCAGCAACAGGAAGTCCACCACCAACAAGCGCACCAATGCCAGGTTTCACTGCGTCAGCAACGTCTTCTCCTTGTTCTAGTCCACTAGCTACGTCAAATCCGTAACCAGTTGCAGCACCAGCACCTACTTTTCCTAGTCCTGAAGCTAGTTTTGCTCCAACTCCTAATGCTCTTGCTCCAGTACCAAGTGCCGCTGCTCCGCGTCCTACAGGTGTAAAGAGCAAAGCAGAACGTGCCGCACTTCCTCCTATTTCTTTAAGAGAAGGAGTGCTAGTGTCAACATACTGTCTGTCTTCTTTTGGTGTAAATAATGGTGCAAGTTTAGAACCGATTGCTTCACCGACTTTTCCACCTCCAAAAAGAGTATCGGCTACACCAGCAGCCTTACCAAGTGTTGTTTTTTGTGCTTGAACTGGTATTTGTTTATTTGTAGGAGTGCCTTGTACATCAGCACGTACTCTGGCTATACGCTGTTGTGGAGTTTCTTGTTTATTGTCTACCGTCTTCTGGTTAAGACTTGCACGTACTCTTTCTATTCTCTGTTGTGGTGTTTCTTTAGGCATAAATTTTTGTACTACTTTCTTTTTGAGCTATTGCTCTTGCTAAAGTATTTAAGTCAATTTGTTGAATTGGTGTGCTTGATTTAGCACCTGTACTTTGTAGTATTTGTTGTAGATATTGTTGTGTATTGTTTTCAGATGGAGGTGCGTATTTAGTTACGAATTGAGCTAGAGTTAGTCCACGGCCAGCATCTAATTTAATTTGATTTTGTAATGCTTGGTATCCTGCTTCAGGACTACTAAACTTTGCAAATCCTCCTTCTCCTTGTGTAGCACCTGTTTGACCTGCAAAACGTAGGTTCCCTGGATTGTTGTTCACAAACGCTAAGCGTGCTGTTCTCGGTATTGCTACGGTGCCTTGATTTGTGTCGGCACCACCAACTTTGTTAAAAGATTGGGGGATATTACCTTCAAGTAACTCTGCTATTTCTTCATCAGTAGCATCAGGATTTTCTTGTAGGTATTTGAGTACTTGGTCGTTTTGATAGTCCTCAAAGAATTTTACCACCTGTCCCAAATTCTCTTTTAGTTGTGAAGGGGACTGCGCTGTATCAAGTGCTGATATTACCGAACTCAAGAGTTGTAACTCACGTTCAGATACTTGACCAAGTGCTCCACCAGTAGGTGACGCGTCACGCATAGCTTGTAACTCAGCGAATCCAATGTTTCCCTGAATAGTATTAACAGTTTGTGCTAAGTCAAATGCTGGTGTACCACCTATGTTTCGCAAAGATTGTCCACCAATTCCAGCAGAAAGTGCACTGACTTTAGATAATGCTTCTTGAGCTTTGTTGATTACGAGTGCTGCCTTACCAAGATTTCTAGCCTCTTCTCCTCCGAGTGTGGTCTGGTTAGAAAGTATATCAGCAACGCTACTTTTAAGAGCTGTAGGTACATCACTCAACTTAGCATCTCCTCGCGCTACAAGACTAGCCCATGAATCAGCAGCTTTGGTTACTCCTCCGTCAGAAGCAATTGTGTTTGATGCAATTACATTACCTTGTGCGTCAAATCGTCTCTGTCCTTCTCCAAGTGTAAAGCCTTCAGCAGCATCACCAAGTAGGCTCTTTTCAAAGTCAAGTCGTGCCTTTTGAGCTTCCGTCATTGCACTACGCTGTCCTGTAAGGCTTGAAAGGGCATCTGAGGCGGCTTGAATGTCAAAAGCTCGGTTTCTATTAACACGAGATGCTTCTCCTGAAGCAAATCCAAGTGTTTCTCCAGTTTGAAGTGCTTTCTCTTCTTCTCTACGTGAAGTATCAAGCAATCCACTTAGATACTTCTGAGCTTCTTGTTCTTTTGAAGACGGCTGTAGCGAACTTATATATGAATCAAATGCAGAACGGTACGATGCTTGCGGGTCACTTCTTGTAGTTGCGCGAGCGCTACTGTCAGGTGGATTATAGAAAGCACCCTCACCGAATGACGTATCAGCAAGACGACCAGTATCAGCGTTGACTTTAGCACCTGACGGCGTGGTAAACACATTAGGGTCTACATTTTGTATTTGGCTTTGTACAAACTGTTGCCGTGCTGGGTTTGGTTGTGTTGTCAAACTAGGCACGTTTGTTGAAGTAGCTGCTGTGTTAGCAGTTATACGTGAAGGGTCGTTTCTAACACCTCGTGTTGGGCTTATAGGTTGTGGGTACTGTTGTACTCCACTCTGTACAAACTTCTTTTTTGGGTTTGCAACACTCGTAGGTGCTGTTAGTTGTTTTAAGTAGTTAGGCATATATTTTTAGTTAAATCCACTAGCTTGCTGCCAAGGATACCAGTAATCTCCAGGCCACCCTCCGAAGTCTTTGTCACTTGGGCTAATATAATGACCGTCAAAGGTTTCTCCAGCTTCTTCAAGCATCTGTCCGATGAGTCCTGCTGGAATCTGTGAAAATCCTGCTTCTTGTCCTCCGTCGTAGAGTCTCCAGTAACGATTAGCTTGTTCAGGCTGCATTGGCTGGTTAATTTGGTAGAACAAAGCACATGCTCGGTAAATAGGTGCCATTTGGTACGCTTCTGGTTCAAAGGTAATCTGTCCCATACGATACGCTGCCGAACCTGCTGCGATAGTAGTTCCTGCGTATGGCTTCACGAGTTCAAGTGTTGTTGTGTTGGTAATTGAAGCAATTTCATACCATTCCCCATCTCCTCCGTTAGCCGCTGCTGTCTGCGTAATACGGATATATTGTCCAGCCATTCCAGTTGTCCATGTGGTTCCACTTCCTGTAACCGTTGTCTCTCCATTAGCGATAGCACTTACTGTTCCAGTAGTGTAGTCAGCTATGTTTACATCTGTTATGTTTCTGCGTCCTATTAAAACAGTATCAGTACCTGTCACTGAAGGTATTGGGTTGAGTAATAGTTTCTGTCCTCGTTGAAACACGAAGTATGGGTATTGGTTAGAACCTAATCGTAGTGCAAGTACGAGCTGCCACTTCTGTTCATCAAATACGAGCTTGGGAAGATAGATTGTAGCTGATGTTCCTGAACCGACAACTGAACGAACTGCGGTCACACGACGCATATTTGCAGGTATATAAATGTAGTCTCGGTCGGCTACAGTTTCCACTGTTTTTTCTATTTCAAGCCATGGCCAGTTTCCTCCACGGATTGAACCAACAGTACGGCGTGATTCATTCCACAGGTCTATAAGCAACGTAGAGTTGGTCGTGTCAGTTGAAGGAACCTTGGTAAGGCTCTGTAACATTGATAGGGCTTTGTCGTATGTAAGCATAATAATTAAGTTAGTTGTAATTGTACTAAGTACACAGGAAAGGTAACGGTGTTGGCGAGTGTACCTGTAGCTGCTGCTCTGATGCGTAGTCTGTCGCCTTCTACCACCTGTAAGTCATTGGTCGTGCTAGTAAGCGTAAGGGTACGTTTCGTGTTTGCTACCAGCGCTGAACCTCCTGTAGCCTTAGTGGTGTTAGCGTCAGTAGCAGCTAAAAGAGCAGCGGTACCACTCCCTGCTTGTCCTAGGTTAGTGATACTAAACGTAATGTAGTTAGTATCACTCGCGGTAAGAGCAGCAGTAGCAGAAAAATCTATCTGACTAATTTTACCATTTGCAGTAGCTACATAATAGGTATCTGTGTTTCCTGTTGTTGCAATCGTTGCAGAAGTCACATTATCAGAATCGATAACTCCGAATATGTCGAAGAAGTTGACACGTTGAGAGTAGTTTCCATCATGGATATGGAGTCGTATTTGTTCATCTATGTATTGTCGTGTTTCTGGGTTCATAGTTAGCCTTTATCTGAGTAGAATATAGTCATGCGTTTAATTGCAGCTGTCACAAGTGGTATATACCGTAATCTGAACGAGCGAGTTGCTATACTAGGGTATGTTGCTTCATAAAATGTCTTGACCTGAGTACCAACACTAACAACAGGTAAATCTGTAGAAGTGCTATTATCTGAAAATACCGTTATAAGTCCAACACCGTTAGGAGCTGCTGAATCAAGTGGGATATCATCAACATAGTCTATAATTACTTGATTAAACGTAACAGGACGGTCGAATTCATATTCTAATGAATAGAAACGTGAAGTGAACATTAAGTTAGAGCCTGAAACATCAGATATATCGAATGTGAAAAACTTTGCTGTAGAATACGAGTAAGATAGTAAGTTGTTTCCTATATTAACTAAAAATTGTAAGTCAGTTGGTGTTGTTACAATCACGTTCTGTAATGCATACCAAAATACACGTCCTTGACCACTTACAATTTCACCGTATGCGAGTATGCGATTTTTCTCTATCAAGTACAAAATGTCGTTTATGTTAGTGACGTGGTGCTTGTACACCAGTTCAGTGTTGTCTAGGTCGATGTTAAGCTGTCTTAAAAACTGTATACCTGCACCGTTCCAATATCCCATTCGTTGTCCGTAGAACACAAATACCGTACTTCCTACATTGTAGAATGAAGTAATCATTGCATCTACTAATACTACTTTGAGTGCTTTGTTGCTGAAACCGTCGTAGTACAGAACGCGGGCTTGTGCGTTCTGCGTACCGCTTACGTTGTATTGGTCGGCTACCGAGATAAGCATCTTCCCTGAGCCTGGGTCTATTCCTAATGCAATAATTACTTGGTTTGTAGGTAAAGTAAGAATTGTCTGTGGTGTTCCACCTGCTGAAGATTGTCTAAGAAGTAAATTACCGTCACCATAAAAAGCATTGTCTTCGTATACTATTGCAGGGTGTGGCGCGAACGAGTCACTAAATGAATAGAAGGCGTAGTTAAAAGTATTGCTAGAACCGACTGATGACCAACGTACTATGTCTCCACTGTTTGTGATATATGCTTCGTCTTGGAACAAAATCATGTCAGTACGTCCGTAGATATAGTTATTTGTGGTGTCTTCTGCACCTACTTCGGTCAAGTCCCCGTCAGAGTCACAGTGGAAAAACCGTCCGTCTTGTCCTGCATCAGTTGAGACAAATAAACGTGTATAAGTAAATGAAGGTGCTTCACACGAAGCAATCATATCTCCTGTTAAACTTGTACTTTTATCAGTTGGTACTGTTGGGAAGTTAAGTACACCAGGCTGTGCTGTTAAATTAACTATTGTAGCGCTTTCTCCATTAGATATTACTGTTCCATTGGCAAAACCACCATCTTCTGTTTCAGGAGTCGTTGTCATACCTGCCGCAAGATTACGCCAGTTGATTTCTATAGTTTTTTGTCCAATGGATGAATACGCCATACCTAACTAATTAAACTAATAATGAATTTCTTTTTAGCGTCTGCATACCTAGCACGAGGGTTAAACTTTTCATTCTTAGGTACCAGTCGTCCTTCACCGATTACTTTCTGTCCTTCTTTCTTTTTTACAAATTTTCCTTCCATATTATTGTGTTACTTCAAAGCGGTAGTTTTGAAGTGTTGTGTCAATCGCTGTCTGTATTTCCTTAGTATACTGTTGCTTAAATTCTAAGTAGTCCATAAGAAGCCACGTTATTGTCGGTGTCACGAAGAACAACGCGCCAACTGCTAAGTAAATCATTTTTTCTGTAAATCTCACACGCCCATTTGTATATGTTACTTGTTTTGTTAATGGTTCAACCTTTAAGTCAATGTGGCTTTTAACATCGTCGGTGATGTCTTTCATCATCTTTTCTATTTGGCGGTTGTTATATCGTTCTTCCATACTCGTTTTACATTAGTCCTCCTGCTATTTGCATATGGTGCATTATCGGAAGATAATTCCCTGCATCAACAAATGGGTACTGAACACCAACTCCTCCATTATAAAGTTGAGATATCTCTCCAGCCGATAACTCTCTTGTCCAAATTCCTATTTCATCAATAGCATCGTTATAAGAACGATAACCACCACCAACAAACCAAGAACCAAGAATTAAATTGTCAAGAGATATTGCAGGCAAAGCTGTTGCAAAGTTAACAGTATTAACAAAAGAGCCGTCAACATAATATGAGATATTACGAGTCGTAGTATTTACGACTGATGTAATCATATGCCAGTTACCATCTCCAATATCTGTTGTACAGAACTTAGCGTTAGCTACAGAAGAACCATCTGGATTAGAACCGTATACATAAAACAATATTCTATTGTAAGTAGAGCCAGAATCTCTTGAAAACATTTCAAAAGAGAACTGCCCATTTGTTGACCATCCGTTATAACCAACCAAAACTCTATCTAAGTTTCCTGTGGTGTTTGGTACTTTTGCCCAACAATTAAATGTTGCTAATGCAACCCCCGTACCACCTACTGCTCCTACTAAAGAACGACTATTACTTGCAGCAACAAAACCTCCTCCTTCATTTATTTTTCCATTAGGTACAGAATAAGTAATTGACGTATCAGTTCCATTTGCTGAACCGACTGAATCATTGCTGTTTCCGTCCATTTTCCAATATCCAACTATATTATCAATTAAAGCCATAATTATTGTTCTTCAGCCCAGACAGTCTCCCATTCTGCGCCGTTATAAGAAGCTGTGACCAGTAGCTCCTTGCTGATAGTGGTTGCGGTTGGAAGTGCTTGTCCCATCGGGATAAAAGCGGCATTCCAAGTAAGTGAGCGAGATGTACCGTCGTCAATCAGCATGAATACCAACACCTCTCCAAGAACAGGTGTGCCTGTAGGGGCGTTGATAGTAATACCAGCAGAAAGTGCTGTACGTTGCCATATGTTTGCTGTAGCAAGTGCAGGGGTGATGTCTCCTGATGCTGCCGTTGAGGAGCGTGGCTGTATACGTTTGTTTGTAAAGGTTTCTGAACCTGCCAGCGTGCTTAATGTACCTGTTGTTGGAAGTGTTACGTTTGTTGCACCTGTGGAAGTAAGAGTAATGGAGTTTGTTGCTGAAGTGGCTAGTGTAGACCCAGCCCCTAACGTAAGTGTTCCTGTTCCTGTTGTTATAGTATTCCCATTTATCGAAGTGGCAGTTGCAACTCCAAGTGCTGGTGTAATCAACGTAGGCGAGTTAGAAAGCACAACCGAACCAGTACCTGTACTTGTAGTAACACCAGTTCCACCGTTTGCTACTGCGATAGTAGTACCGTTCCACGTACCAGTCGCAATAGTGCCTAGCGTAGTAATGCTTGTCTGTCCTACATAGGTAGAAGCAATATCTACTACAGGGTTTACAGGGTCTGTTGAGTTGACGGTAATACGGTCAGCCGTTCCTACCACACTATCTACCTGTCCTCCACCACTTTGTGCAACAAGCTCAAACTCGTCATTCGTAGAGTTATATGCAACGACATATCCATTTGTTGGAGTTGTAAACTGTGCAACAGGCATTGCCACCACCCCCATTTCCTCGGTTGAATAGTATTTAAGTACACCTGCTGAGAAGTCTGCAACAGAGTTATCTACGGCTATTTCCCCGTTTGCGTTGACTGTTGGAGTGTCAGAGTTAGGAAGTTCGAAGCTATCTGCACCTCCTGCGTCTATAACACCTGTTAAAGTAGCTCCTGCTATGCTTGGCGTAGTGAGTGAAGGAGAAGTAGCAAGTACTACAGCCCCTGAACCTGTTGTAGTAGCTGCTGATATAGCGGTACCGTTTCCTTGTAGGATACCTGTTATCGTGGTTGTGAGTGTAATGGCTGGGGTTGTGGTTGCTGTTGCTACTGTTCCTGCAAAGCCGTTTGCGGTTACTACGGATACTGAGGTGACGGTGCCACCATTTCCTGCGTCGTCTACTAATACACGCCCTGTACTTTCGTCAATTAGTACAGGAAGCACTGTTACTCCGTCACTGCTTGAAGTACCTAGCAATGCTGGTATGTGGTTTTCGTCTCTGAAAGCTTGTTCTACCATATATTATTCGTCAACTAATAATTCACCGTCTGCTGTGGCAACTGCTGGGTATGTCAAGTTGTCAGTTCCAGTGCAAAGCATACAGTCTTTATAATTTTCGTCTTTTGGGTCAATCGGTTCCATTGTGAAGGAAATAGTTGCAGTTTTACTTATCATTACACCACCATTTGAGTCATCTACCGTGATAGGCACCAAGTTAGTACCTTGCACCGTATCAGTGTTAAGACACGCGAGCATGGCGGGGATATGGTTTTGGTCTAGTGGTGCGTTTGTCATACTACTTTTCTATCACTACGAGTTTAGCGGTTGCAGCTTCTTGAATAAATTGTGCTGTTGCTGCTAACACTACAAATGTCTTTGATGTGTTTGCAGGAATAAACTCATCAAAAGCACTTGATGAAGCTGTAGCCCCCCACTTCATAAAGATGCCCTTATCTATCGCTGAGACTTCGATATAGTCTGTTCCTGCTGCGAAAGTTACCGTAGTTGAAGACGATATTGTTGCGTCATATGTCGCCGCAAGGGTGGGTGCTTTCGGGTTGTAAAAGTAGTCATTCATATTATATTTTTCCTTTTTTAAGTCGTGCAATGGCGCGGTCTAAGGTGCCACGCTCATCTTTTAATTTAATTTTATCTTTCTCAAGTGTCTCGTTATTTACAATAAGCTGTTTCTTCTCGCTTTCTATCGCTACAAGGTCAAGTTTGAGAGCATTTCGTAGGTTTTGTACCTTTTTTTCTTCGTTTTCTAGGTATTTTCGTACTAATTCGTCTTTTTCTTCCTTTTTTGCTAATAGTTCCTTAAATTCTGCGTATACTTCACCCAAAAACTTACCTCCTTCGTGTATATCTTTGGCGTAGTCAGCTACTACAGCGTAGTTTTTGTCTATCTGAGCCACCAGCTCCTTACTTTCCTCTAAAACAACATCAATGCGCTTTAGTGCTAGTTTTTCCCGTGATGTAAGGTAGTCAGTTTCTTCAGCTTTGAGCTTCGCTAGAGTCTCACGAGCAGCACTAATATCAATATTAGCCTGTGCCAACGCCTTTAGTGCGTCCATGTGTTCTTTTGTTGCTTCAATTTCATTCATATATTTGAATCGGTGTTATCGGCTTGCACGATTTTTCATGTCTTTGCAACACCGACAGCCACTACTTAAGTAGTTCCTCTAGATTTGCTTTAGACGCTCGTTTATCGTGCTTGATACCACGGCTTTCTAGCTCTGCAAGCACTTCTTGCTTGTCAGCGAACACTCGTGGAGAAGGTGCGTCCTGTGTCGACGCATCGGTTGTCTCTACTGTGTTTTCTTTCTTTTCCTCTATAGTACCTTCCTTTTTCATCAAGGCATCAACCATAGCTTTGTATTCCTCAACCTTTGCCATGAGGCGGTCAGTTTCAGTTACAATGACTGGTCGTTCTTCTGTGTAAAGGTCAGTGAGGAATGACTTTTTGAGGGCTTCTAAGTCCTCATCACTCCACAACGGCTTTCCTAAAGGATTGTTTTCTTCGTCCTTGATAGGGGCACGTTTTACTTTAACTACTTTTGCTAAGTTTGTAGCAAGACGGTTTCCTACATGGTAGGGCAACGTCATGCTTTCGCCAGCTTTAATGCCAGCTTCTCCTGAAATACCAGAGATGGGGCGGCCATCAAACATGCAGCCCATTTCAGGAGTGAACGTAAAGTCAGTCGAGTTTGTGAACTTGACTACCTTAAAGTCGTTCGGATTACTTTTTGTATTATCCATACGTGTAATCTTAGTTAATAACTGAAGCTCTATCTTTCTTCAGACAGGATACTATCCTGCACCTTTCCCACCATTACTGATGGGAAAAAGCAGTACACTATCGTACTATCCAACGTACTAATGTAGCTACGTCAGCTCCTGAGTTCGCAACGATTGCGTAACCTAGGTTCTGTGCGTCAAACGGCCCTTCGGCTGTAACTGCTACGATAACTTGTCCTTCAGTGTCGTCACCAGTACTGAAACCAGCCCCAACAACCAAAGTGTTACCTGGCACAGCTCGTCCATCACCGTTGGTCAAAGCCCAACCATAGTCACCAGACGTAAAGGCAACTTGGTTTGAACCCTGACACATTTGTTTAGTAGAAGTAATAGCAGCCATTTCTACTTGTGACATCACAAGGTAAGTAAGGTCTGAGTCTGCTACTGCAAGTGCTGTGGTAAGTGCAGTTTCAGGTTGAAGTGTAAGAGTCGTCACGTTGTTTGTACGAATCTTAAACGTCTGACCTTCTCCTGTACCATCGTCTACGAGTCCGATACCGTTTTCGTATGCACCAACAGTAAGACTGTTAGCTGCACGAGTAAGGTACACGATGCGTCCTTGGTTATCTGTTGAAGATGACCATAGGTCTGCGGCAGTAGCTGCAATCGGAACTACAGCCGCGCTGTTTGTCATGTTCTCGTTTGCGTGTACGTACTGCCATTCACGTCCATCAGGTGTGTAACCACGTTGCCCTACGTCAAACTGACCTCGTGCAGTAGTTGTCTGATAAACGTCTTGAAAAGTTATTGTATTCACGTTATTTCTAGATTTACTTATAATTCATTTCTTGAATACTTCGTAATCTGTTTTCAGCCTCCGATTCTTAGTCTTTGGCTATTTGGGGTAGCACCCCTTAGTTGTTAATTTATGCAACGGTGAATGTTATAAACACACGTGCATTTCCTGCTGACGATGAGTCTACTACTACATTAGTACCTGCGGCAACTGTAGTGTTAGAAAGCGTTGTTGCTCCTACAGTTACACCTGCACTAGTACCTTTTGCAATAGTACATACTACAGTAGCTGCTGGGTTCTCCACGGTGATGTTACCAGCAGTAGTATCTTGTGATACTAGGAACACTCCAGTAATTGTTATAGCTGTGTCTAGTCCTGAAGCTCCGAATACTGATACTGCGGTAGTACCGTTAGTATCTGCTGCTACTGTAAAGTAGCCAGTCCCCGTAGATAGCTTTGCACCAGTTACTGAACCATCCTCAATGTTTGAAGCGGTAATCGCTCCTTCTTCTATTTCGTCGCCTGCAACTAAGTTACCGTACTTGATTGCAGGAATGTATTGTTTTACTGCCATATATTTCCTTTTGTTTCTGCCTCTCTTGTATACAAGGTTAAAGCCGAAATATATTACTTATTAAGATGCTCCGTTGAGCTGTCCTTGTAGACGTGGCTCTGTAGCAATAAAGTCACCTGCGTAAATGAGGTAACCTACGTTAGTAAGCTGGTCTACTGGACTCATCATCTTGCGGAATTGGAATCCACGAGTTGACTTCACGTTACCAGGTACTCCTGTTGGAACTGCGTCAGAAGTCTGACGGAAGTTCACAGTCATAATGTTCTGGTCTTGGTAGTTGAATCCTACGAATCCAAATCCCTTCGTGTTTGAGATAAAGAACTTACCTGATGGTACCTGTTCGTCTTTTGCAATACCTGTTCCTCGGAAAGATAGGTACACAAAGCCTTGGTCGGCACCATTACCTGCGTTTGTTGGTACTCCACCCCATGCGTTCATCTTTGGATACCCTGAGGTAGAGAAGTTTGCGCGCACATTTGGAGTAAGAAGTGACTCATATGTTGACCACAATGCCTTAGTCGTTAGAGCAAGGTTTGGTGTGTCAGTACCGATTGTTACTGCGTCCCATGCAGTTGCAAGTTTCGCAAGAGTAATTGCACCAGTTGATGCAAGGTAGTAACCCTCCCATGCACTGTATGTGGTACGTGACAAGTCACCATACGTGTTAAATAGAGTTGAGTCGGCTGCTGCGTTAGCGAGCGAGTCCCAGTCATTACCTACACCGTTACCAGTGTAAAGGTTTTCTGCCATTAAGTTCATAAGAGACTGTGCTTGAGAGTCAAATTCTGTGTCTAAGAGGTCAACAATTTGCTCATCTCCCATGTTTGCTGTTGTCTCAGCGATTGCGACAACCACTGGCTTGTAAGCCATTTTAAGGTTGAAGTTTGTACGTACACGTACGTTCTGGCGGTCAGTGTCTAGCTTATCTGCTACACCTGAGTTACCACCGTTTGTAGTGTCTTGGTACTTGATTGGGAACTGGAATGAAGTACCAGATGTCCAATTCTTCCCAAGTTCACCTTTTCCTGTTCCTTGTAGGAACGTCATCAAGCCTGGTGAACCAGTTGTAACCTCGTCGTATACACGCTTGAGGATGAATTCACGAGTTGTAGTCGTGACTGCTGCGTTAAATATCATGTTGCTAATTTACTAATCCTACTTACCACTCGCCTTGAGAGCTGCCAAGTATTCTTGAGAGCTTGCAAATTGTGATGGTTCTGGTCGGCTGCCTGTGGCACCTGGAGAAGTTGAAACAGGGTCTGTACGTTTTGCGACGTTAGCAGATGTCTGTTTCTGTACCTTCTTTGCCAGTAGTCCCATATCTTTCATATTCTGGTGAGCAAGCTTCAAGTCACGGAAACCGTACTTGTTAGCATGTTGGAATAATGTGTTTTCGTTCAGCGATGGGTCAGCTTTCTTAACTTCGGCAAGCTGTTGCTCAACCATTGTCTCGACTGCCCTTTCCTGTTCAATACGTTGCTGTTCCTTTGCTTCCATTTTGTCGAACATTCGTTTCTCAAGTAGTTCAGCAAGTTCTGCTGCATCTTTCGGAACGTAGTTCGGGTCAGAAAGTGGGTCTGTAGGTTTGTTGTTAATGTTCTCTTTTTCCGCAAGAGCTTGAGACTTTCGTGTGTAATCTGGCAAGAAGTTTTCTTTCCATTCACGAGTAAGTGTCTCTGCGTCCACCTTTCTACCGTCAGGAAGCTCATAAAGAGTTTCTTCTGGTTCAGATGATATAACTTCCTCCTCTTCTTCGGCTGGAGTCTCCGTTTCCTCAATTTCCTCACTTGGTGTTTCCTCGGTTTCAGTCTCTACACTGATGTTTCCCGATTCCTCACTGGGAGCAACTGAGATGCTTTCTTCTTCAGGCATGATAGATGCGACTGCCCCTTCTTTACTTGGCCTTTCGGCTGAAAAGAATTGCTTGGTCGAATTATGCTTTTAATGTGCGCGACTTTTAAGGTCTTTCGCCAGGACACGTACTTAACTAAATCGTTCTTTTGCTTCGTTCAACGCGATTGCTTGCATTTGAGCAGTTGAAACTGGTCTACGTGGGTTTGACTTTGAAACTGGTGCATGGGTGTTACGCCGAACACCCTTCTCTTTAATCTCTTTGAACTTCCTATTTAAGAATTTCTGTTTTGCATTCATACAGTTGTTTCTACTTTCTTTTCAACAGTTCCCTGTTCTGTCTTTTTCTTTGTTTCAATCTCTCTCGTCTTTTCTTGTCTGTCAGCCATCTTCTCAGCAAGTAAAACATTTGGGTCTGCGTCTATGCCAATGCTTGCAAGTAACTGAATCTGTGCATCAGGAGGAAGGTCACTATAATTTATAGACACAGAAGGCGGTTTCTTTTCCTCTTCCTGTTGAGGTGGCGCAAGTTGTGCGGCTTCTTCAGGGTCAATGCCTGTAGCGATAATAGGGTTAATCTTGTATTTAACAGCGTTCTGGGAAAGTTCCTTTGAGTTGTCGTACTGTGCAATCTCAAGGTAATCAGTAGGGGAGATGTAACCGTTTTTAACGTCGTTCTGTGCTTGCTCAAACTTGAATTCATCATCAACAGGTAGTGTTTTTCCTGCAATGATAGTTACTTCTGAACCTTCCTCGAAGTCGTCTTGGATAAGCTCAATAACCTCTCTAGCTCCTTCTTTACCCATCCATTTAGCATAGTGATACTCAGTGTAGCGAGTCTTACCAAGCTGCATACTCCAGCTAAACATTTCGTGGTACATGAAGTCTACTACCTGTACAAGCTCGTTTAAGCGTAGATATGACTGTTGAATGAGTGCCAAGCGTCCTGCCTTAGTCTCCTGTCCTTCCCGTTCCCCTCGGAAAGCCGAAGACGCAGCCATGATGTTGTCAATCTCGTTGCGTGAATCAATCATATCCTCACGTACAAAGGCTGGAAGCGGTGTGCCCATTTCACGGGTAACACCAGCGTTGACACCCTTACCCCATATGATTCCCTTTGTTTCAAAGCGGATACGTTGTGCGTCATTTTTAGGCATTACCGACGCGTCAACTTTGAGCATTCCGTTTACTAGCTCTGCGTTCTCATCAATGTCCATCTTTCGCTTGTCGATGTTCCTTTGAAGCTCAGCTGAAAGAGTAATCATGTCAGTACGTCCGATTGGTGTGTTTTCGTTATTGAAGATAGTTGCAAACATGTACGGCTTGCGTGGACTATCAAAATAGTTGAAGAAGTATGGGTGGTACTCAGGAGAAACAATTTCTTCTGGTGACGTAGCTCCTTCAGTAGGCTCAATGTCTCCTTCTGGTACTTCTTCCTTCGGCATTACAAACGACTTGAAAGACTCAATACCTTTTTCAATCACTCCTTTTTCTTCTACTGGTTCTTCCGCTACAGGTTGTCGGTTGTCTTGGTCAAGCTTAATCTGTTGCAAATAGTCACGGCGTTGCTCTCCTTCTAGCTGTTCTAACTGTTCTTCCTCCTCATCGGTAATCAAGATGCCGTCCCAGTCCCAATATGGGTTTTTAATACAGTCAAGAACAATGTTGTCGAGTTTGAAAATAACATAGTCTTGAATCCACGCTTCCTTGTATTTAACGTCAGGGTTTCTAATGTACATCTGACGTTCTCCTTCCTCACCGTAAAACCCATACTTTTCCATGAGTTCTTTCTTCTTTTTAGGGAAGCGTTCAACAACAGCACAAAGGTTATCCTCTATTTCTTCAATAACGAACTCCGAGTCTTGTTCTTTACGAGCATACTTACCGATACGAATCTTTGTGGGGTCAATAGCCCTAAAATCAAAGTCACCGTTGTCTCCAAGTAGTGGGTTCCAAAATGCCTTGATAACGATAAGACGTGAGAAGTAAAGGTTGCGTAGTCCCATACGCATCACCTCTTTTACGTTCAAGTCTGTGTATTTCTTTCGGAAGTAGCTTTCTAGTTTGCGTGCAAAATCCTGTGCTTCGATACCGTCACGAGCAGGGAGTATGTTGAGTCCAGGAGGGTTAGCAATGAGTGAGTTAATAACCGACTCCATGTTAGGAAAGATTCGGTTTGCTTGTACACGCCAACTTCTACGTCGTTCTGAGATTCTGCCAAGCCAATCAGCTTTGTTCTCGTACAATGCTTTGTTGTCACGAGTGACACGTCCCACTACTTCCCACAGTTCATCAGACGAAGACCATCGGCTTTCAACCAATGCTGCTTTTTCTGAATCTGTGTATTGCGTTAAGTCTAATTTCATATGAAAAAAGACGGCACCCTGAAATAAGGATGCCGCCCGTGGTTTGGGTTTGGCGATATGTACGTATAATTATATATGATGTAATAATTTGTGCAAGCTGTCTAGTTGTGTTTCCTTGAATAAAGTGTATCGGCTCTCTGAATTGTCTGTAGTGTGCCTTCTGAATCAAAGTGTAAAGCAACACTACCGTTCACTATTGAGAACACCCCAGCATCAATCATAGTGGCTATCGGCTTGTAGTATTGTTGGAATACTTGCCAACGTACAGCTTCAGGTGTTGTTATGATTATTTTTACTTCATCCTTCATATGATTCGTCGAATTGTAATGATACATCATAATTTCCATCTGAGTCTATAACAGATGGTCTATTTTCATTTGACTCTCCGTAGAATACACCAGCACCACTACCGAGCATAGCTAGGTATGAATACAAATCGCTCATCACAAAATGGTCTTCACCTGTTGTAGAACCCCAAATATACCTCTCTATACCTTTGTTATTAACGACCTTTTCACGTCGTAGTGTTTCAAAGTGTTTTATGTATAACCTAAACATTTCGTCAGATTCAACACCAATAAGCCATTTAGCTTCTGCCATTCCAGTAAGAAATTGGTCAAGGATACGGTCACGGAAAGAGTACACAATTCCTTTCTTGTCTCCTTCACCCCACCACACAAGTATCTGAGGATTGTTGCTGTTTTCTTGAAAGTACGACATCTGCATAAATGGATACGTTTCCACTATGTACTTTGAAAGTGTCGTGTTTGGCATTGCATCTATCACACCTGCCGTTGGCTTCCAAAACTTTATGATGTCGTCTAGCTCTGAGTCCTTTGTAAATCTTCCAAGTTTGAGAAGTCCCTTATCTGAACGAACGACATAGTATTTTATGTTTCCTACATCTACCCCTAAGTAAATGTTTCCAGTCCTCAAGTCCTTTGGAGTCCACAAATCAAGTATCGTAGTCTTTGATACCGATAAGTCCCCAGGAGAGTATGGTCTACCAAGCACGAAGTTGTTGAAGTATGCAGGGTCGCCTTCTGCGTCTGCTAACACTTCTTCTGCACTAATATCAGCACACATCATGTGTGTGATTCTGTACCCACTTATCTTAGAGCCTGGATTCTGTGCTACCCACTCTCCCTTTCTCCTTACGTCATCACTAATCGGTTCTTTACAAGCACGACATACGTATATCTTTTTCTCCAAGTCAAAGCTCTCTGGGTAAATTAGGTCATGTTTATCGTTACAGTGAGGACATGTAATAATCCACTCCTTCTGGTCTGACTTCTGGTGGTTCAAGTCAAGCTCGTCGCGCTCTGCACCTGGGTTTGAAAAGAGCCAGCGTCCTTTATACTTGCTTGCTTTGGTACGAGACTTGTATGTGTTGATGGCTCCTTGGTCTGAACGTGATACCTCATCGTGAATAAGAATGTCTGCTGTAGTGGAAATAGGAGCCGTCTTAGACACCGTACCTTTGAAGAAGACGAAACGGTCATTGAGTTCCTTACGAAATACGTTATCAGATTCCATACCTGAGAACTCAGACTCGTTCGCTTGGAGTATCTTGTTGAACTTTGAAGAAACAAACTCATTAACGTCCGAGTCTGTCGGCATAGTGTAGATTACGTTGAAGTGTAGGTGCTTTACTGCGAATAACGTCTTCAGTGAAAAGGTAACACTCTTACCAACCTGAGCACACGCCATTACTACAATGCTCGGTGAGAAGTCGGTAAGTATGTCTAATAGGAACGGTCTGTCATAGTAGCTGAATGGTTCTCCCTTTTCAGATACTATTCCACGCTCAGTAAGCCACTGAAGGATTGAGAAGTATTGCTTATCATTTTTTTGCATGTGTAGTGTTTACTTCTCTGCATGGTCTTCGTCTTCATTAACTATTGCAACCTCCATTGTCACTAAGTCTGATGTAACAGCAACCGCACTTTCAAGTGCAAGGCGTGTCACCTTGAATGGGTCGATTATTCCTCCGATAAACATATCTCTTATACGCTTTTCTTTGAAGTCATATCCCCAGTATTTTAAGTTATCAAACTTAGTTGAACTATCAGTGAATATAGTCTTTCTTGTGAAGATTGTTACTCCAGCATTTAATGCCATTTGTTTTATTGGAGAAAGAAGTGCCCTCCTAATCATTGGCTCGTTTATGTTTTTTGATACATAGTTCAAAGCACTTCCGCCACCTGGCAATATCCCTTCTTGCAATGCAGCTTGAGTAGCGTTGATACCG
>Ga0210043_1000534_pt1 | contig 40105 bp, 49 predicted proteins | sample CryGeymet201501t_FD_183990 | JGI IMG/M metagenome (GOLD analysis project Ga0210043, IMG submission 183990) | Groundwater microbial communities from Crystal Geyser aquifers in Utah, USA - Crystal Geyser metaG 2015-01t (SPAdes) (version 2) | ecosystem: Environmental > Aquatic > Deep subsurface >... | reverse complement strand
TGCGCGGGTCTACGGCGATGCGCGGGTCTACGGCGATGCGCGGGTCTACGGCGATGCGCGGGTCTACGGCGATGCGCGGGTCTACGGCGATGCGCGGGTCTACGGCGATGCGCGGGTCTACAAAGTCGGCCTGACTGCTGTTCGCAGCGACAATTACACATTTACCATTGCACCCACGCCTGAAGGCCCGCGCGTCATCGCGGGTTGCCGGTATTTTTCGTTTGAGCAAGCCCGCGAGCATTGGGCGCGGACGCGTGGCGGGACTCCGCTTGGTGACGAGACTTTCGCTATTCTTGATCTGCTTGAAGCGCAGTCCCGTATCCACGGTTTTGATGCGCCTGTGACAAAGGAACCCACCCCATGACCACCCTATCCCGCGTTCGCGAAACGATTGGAGAGTAAGATGGACGAAGAACCGACATTCATCATCCGCGCCGGCGAGCCCGGCGCCGCCAAGGCCTTGCGCGCCATGGCGGCCAGCGTGCGCGTGACCAACCCAACCCGCGCCGCCGAGATCGACAAGGCCGCAGCCGTGTTCGAACAGCATGCCAGCCGCAAGCGGCCAGGCGCAGGCTTCATCCCGCGGCGATGATCGACCGCGAAACCCTGCCACCAGCCGCATTGCTGGAGCGCGGGCAATGGCCATGCGCGATCTATTCGCGCAAGGAGCGCGCATGGCTTGACGTGAACGGCCAGCCGAGCGGGGAGATCATGGAGGTTGCGCTCGCACCGCGCTTCCCGCTCGCGCTCGCCTACGCGATCACGCGCGACTATATCCATTCGCTCGAACTGTGTGACAGCGTGACGCTGGATCTCCCTCTCCCTCCGTCGACCAACAGCCTCTATGTGGAGGCGGCCGGCAAGGTGAAGGGCAGGGGCAAGCAGCGCGTCAAGACGAAGCCCTACAGAGCATGGCTGGAACATACCACCTGGACAGTGCCGCAGCAGCTACGCCAGCAAGGCGTTCCCGTGAACCCGACCCAGCCGATCATCCGCCGGCCGTTCGGGATCTCGATCGCGGTGAACATCAGCCACCAAGGCGACGTGACCAACCGGATCAAGGCGCTGGAGGATTATCTTGTCGCCAAGAAAATCGTGGACGGAGATCAGTGGTGCAACCGCGCCGAGATCGAGCGGGTGACAGATCTCCCCGTCGAATGCCGCGTTACCGCCTATCACCGCTCTTGGGATTGAGGAGACAGCCATGGCCCGCATGACAGATATCGATCATCGCGCAGGGAAGATGACGTTTCACATGAACATCATCCTCTCCGCCGACGGATCCGCGCGCATGACGCGCACCGCAGCGCAGCTTGCGCGCGATGAGCGCGCGCTCGCGCTCGCGATCACAGTGCCGAGCAAGATCTTTCGAACCCCGTCGCTCCGCGCGACCATCCAGATCCCCGACGTTGAAGCAGCGCCGGCGATCAATATCGATGCAGCCCAGGCCGCGCTCCGCGAGGCGCTTGGGAACGATATCGATATTGCCGTTCATCACCCAAAAGGAGAATGACATTGAACACACCATCACTGGAGGCGACCGATGCAATCGGCGCAGACGGAGCCACCCATCCCCGCGTCAGCATCGCCGATATCAATGCAGCTATCGCCGAGATCCACTATGTCAGCGGCAAGGATGCGATTGCCGGCAACACCCACGCGCCCAGCGCTACCGCACATGACGCGCTTAACCTCCTCACTATCTGCCTAGTCGTCATGAACAACGGCTTCACGATCATCGGCAAGAGCGCGCCCGCATCGCCGGAGAACTTCGATCGCGATAAAGGCCGCATGTTCGCCTACGAGGACGCAGTGCGGCAGATATGGCCGCTCATGGGCTTTGCCTTGCGCGACCGGCTGCACGCCGCCGATGGCGATTGATCCGCCAGCACCGGATCCGGAGCGCGAGCGCTTGCTCGCGCTCCTCGCCTTTAGCGAGCGGCGATGCACGCGCGCGGTCGACAAACTTCTAGCCGCCCAGCGCGATGCGGCGCTTGCGAGCCTCCAGCTTGGGAAAGACCGCGCCGCGCTGGAGGCATATGACGAAGCCCACCCGGCAGATCAGCCGGATCTATTCCAGGAGCAGAGCAATGGCTGACAGCACAGACGACAGGCTCCGCCTGTTGATCGAACGTATCGAGAGGCTGGAGGAAGAAAAGAAAGGGATCTCCGACGATATCCGCGACGTCTATGGCGAAGCGAAGGCAGTCGGTTACGATCCCAAGATTATGCGCCAGATCGTGCGTTTGCGGAAGATGAAGCCCGACGATCGCAACGAGCAGGACATGATCCTCGAAACCTACAAGAACGCCCTTGGCATGGCATAGGCCTTTCGATATATCTGGATCGTCCGATGCCGCGGGCACTAAGGGCGGGGAGAAATCCCCGCCCTTTTCATTGCGCCGGATCCGGCATGCGGCTCCAGTAATCCCGCCACCATTGCGCGTTATTGGAACAGGTGAACAGCCGCCCCTCGATCTCCAGCACATAGGCGGCCACCACACCATTGCGCAGCCGCTCGCGCTCGACATAGAGCCCGTGCTGGATCTTTGCCTGGGCAACCGTCTCGACCTTGCTCCAATCGATAGTATAGGCCTCGCCGCGCTCCGGCCGCGCGTCAGGCGCAGACATGCAGATCAGGCGATCAGGATGATCGAGATCCGGCCGCAGCGCCACAGCAAGCCTCTCCGGCCCGCACGCGGCCAGGCTAGAACATGATATCCAGAGGATCCCCACCGTCAGCAATCGCCGCATCGATCTTCTCCTTTTCCTCAGCCAGCCGATCGGCATAGGCCTTCTCGCGCTCATCCGCCGGCTTGTCAGCCGCGGATCCCGCTTGCTCCGATTGCGCCTCCAGCCGCTCCGCAGCCGCGCGCCATTGACGATCCGCCTCATCCTTGCCCGCATCATAGCGCGCATCGCCATACGCATCGAGGAGCAGCCAGAGCGCGCCCAGGGCCACAACCACAATTGCGATCGGCGCGAGGATCCGCGCAACCCGCTCCGACAGGCCGAGCGCCATGAACCATCCTGCAATCATCGCACCGTGACCTTTTGCTCGATCTCCAGCAGCCGCTTTACCAGCGCGTCGAACAGTTGCTTGCGATGCGCGAGCCCGATCAGCCCGCCGTTGATCCGCCGCGTCTCATCCTCCACGCCTGGCGTATCGGCCAGCCGGTTGATATCATTCTCATCCCAGAACCATGCGGCCGACATGACCCCACCCTCGATCGTGGTGGCAATCCACGCCGCCGCATCCTCGACCGTCTTGCCCATCGCCTTTGCGAACGCGGCATGATTGTCGCGGCCGGTCAGTTGCATCGGCCCGTTGCCGCGATAGCGCCAGCCGTCTCCGCTATCCGGCCCGCCGTTGCCCATGCGGTTCGCATAGACATGATTGGCCAGCGCCTCCGGCTTGCGTGCCAGTGAGCGCGCAAGCGCATTCGGCACACCCTTGCCGGCGGCAAAGCGTGACGGCCAGACGGCCGCCAACCGATCCGCAGAGTAATTCATATTCTCGCGCCGGCCGACCGCCCAGCCACCCTCATGCGCGAGATTGGCGATGAAAGCCGCGACCCGGCGGATCGAGTTGATCTCGAACCGCTGGCAGGCCTCGCGCAATGGTGCGACCCAAGGCTTGAGCGCACCCTCCGTCAGGTGCGGAGCGGTAATCGAGAGGAGCGCGACGTCGATTGCGGAGATCGGAAAGGCGTAGGAGGTTTGCGCATCGGGAGGAAGGCGATCGAGCAGGCGATCCATATCCTCGATCGTGCCGGGGATATTCCATATGCCGGGGATCAGCGCACCAACAGCGTCGAATGCAGCCTTGCGGTTCATATCACTCCACTCCGCTACGGATCAGTTGCTTGACGCGGATCTCGCGGTGCATCCACATGACCGCGAAAGCGACCATTGACGCATGGCCGAGATCGATCATCCAGTTCCAATCCTGCGCGGGAAAGCCGAACATCACCAGCATCCTCGCAGATCCCCAGCACATCATGGCAAAGGCGAAGGCGTAGAGCATGGCGCGATGCAATGGCCGCCGTTCATCACTCTCCGCCGAATGCCAGAACATGATCCCCGCAGAGATCAGATAGGTCAGTGTGATAATCAGCGTCATCCGCGCTCACCCTTTCCTTTCCACGGCAGCGAGATATCGCCCGCCGCCGCCCTCCGCGCAATCCACGGAGAGGCGAGCCCTGCCACACCCATGACGAGTTGAACGGGCAGGGCCGAGATCCAGCCGATCCAGGCGCCGCCCTGCACGAAATGCGGGTGAGCGATACCGGCAAAGATCCCGATCACAATCGCCGCCAGGACAGTGAACGGCAATGCCAGCCGTTCACTCGCAGGGGAAACAGTCATCCCGACGAAGCCGCCGGCCGTAGCAAAAAACAATCCGGCGACCACATGCGGCCATGGGGCCACGAACCCCATGACCGCGCTAATCCCGGCAAGCGCCGCCGAAGCGGACTGCACTTTCAACTCACTAACCATCGCGCGCCCCATTTAGATCCCCAGAGGATACAGGATGCAGAGACATGGCGCAATTGCAGCCGGCACGACCGGCATGACACCTTATATTTGCTTCCAGCCCCCGCCGTTCCACACGTAGCGATAGACGTCCCCGTTCGCCGCCACAATGCTCGCGCCCGACGTATTGTTAAACCGACCCGATCCGCCGATGTTGTGGCGGATCGTGGTGTTCGCATCCTTAATCAGCAGCGTCAGGGTTTGCCCATCAATGCCGCCCGTCACCTGATCGAGGTTCGTCGCAACCGTGTTCGCAGTTTGCAGGACTTCACGCCGCGTCCCGTCGAATGTGGTTGCATTCGCCGTGATCGTCACCGGCGCCATCAGGTTAAATCCATAAGACCGAGTATAGGTAATATTCTCGAACTGGTGAGCAAAAATAGAAAAGGCCGGTATCGTGGTGCGCGTGCGCGGGATCGTATAGGTCAACGACTGATTAGCGAGGCGAACATCGGTAAACAAGTTGCCGTGGCTCTCGATCAATTCGGGCGAGGAGTTCATTATGATCCGGCTCGCGCCGGCAAGCGTCGATCCTTTCGACTGGAAAATACTCCCGCGCTCCATAATTTTCCAAATTGAAGCGGCGCCGGTCAGGCGTTGCGTGATCAGCGAGTTAAACGTCCCGCTGGCCTTCGCCTGGAAAATGCAGGTTTCGAGCGTCAGGCTACCAGTGTTGCGCAATACGATCGCGTCATCCACCCAATCCTCAATATTGCAGCCGATCATGACGATCCGGAATTGGCCTTGCGCCGGATCCCCCAGCAAGGTTGAAGAACCGAACTCGCCCCATATATCCCCGCCACCATCGACACCATTACAGGCAATCAGCACCGCACCGCCGCGGATGCGATAGCCTGCCTTGCCGGCACCGCTGTTATGGGCGTAGCAGTTGACCAGCACCGTGCTGTTTCCGCCAACGATCTCTATGCCATGCCCGCCCGCGCTAAACGTGTGGATATTATACCAGGCGCAAGAGAAGTGGAAATTGGCTTTGAAGCAGCTATCGCCCGCGCATGACAAAACCATGTTGCGAAACTCGCTTTGATAAAGCTGATCCGCTCCAGAGGTGAGCGTGAAGCCAACGCAAGTATCGGCATCGCCCTTGATACCGAAATCGCTCATGCTCATCCGGTATAGGCCGGTGGGGATCCGGTTGCCGATCGCGATCTTGCCAGCCATCCCCACACAATTGAGATACGACTTTTCCATACCCTGACCGACGCACCTGGCACCGATCGACTTGAGGGTTTGCGTGTGCGCGGGGATCGTCAGGGTGTCGGTAATCCGATAGGTCTTTGCCAGAAGCCGGAAATAACCGACGTCATCGATCATTGCCTGGATTGCGGCAGTGTCATCGGTCACGTCATCCCCAACCGCGCCGTAATCCTCGACCGTCGGATAATCGCGCAGCTTGTTCAGAACGCTCCGCATGACGGCGCCAATGCCGCTTCCGATCCACGAAACCAGCGCGGCGCCAAGCGGCACAGCAAGATCAGATCTAAGCCCCGCATCAGCCCCCGTTCCGCTCGACACGACAGGATTGCCAGATGCATCGAATGCCAGAAACTTGTTTGCGCGCCCGCCCGCCAAAGGCAGGCGCAATCCCTCATCCCCAAGGCTCCCAATAACCGCGCGGTCGACCCTGTTTTTCAGCCAGATCGAAAGGCGCGCAAGGCGGTCAAGCGATCCCTCCAGAAGGGATTGATTGAACGGCCCTTCATCCGAGTATCGATCTTGTTGCTCGAATTGAGGATCGAGGAAGATCCACAACTCATCGCCGGCCTGCGGAACCACAGGCGCCGTGCCGAATGTCACCGTGCCGCCGGGATCCGTCTCCGAGATCGTGACGCTATACGCCGCCGTCGGGATGATCGTTTCCTCGCCGCTCTCCGAAAGCCACACCACGGCGAGATCCGACGCCTGGGAAATATCGAAGCCGAACGGGAATGCCGTCGTCACCCCGTTCGGAAAATAAGGGCCGGATTGTGCGATATCGCTTCCAACAGTCATTGAGCCGTGCCCCTATTCCTGATTTTGTTGCGGGCCTTTTACAATGCCCTTCACCACATCGCCAGCGTCATCGGGATTTTGATCCCCTTCCGCCACATCAGCAAGATACTGCACCGTCGAACCAAGCTGTCCCGTAGGCAGGCCAAGGAAATATCCCGGCGCCACGATCGCATTCTTGATCCAGCGCTCGCTAGGCTCATCGCCCTGCAAAACGGAGAACAGGTCATTGAGCGGCCGCTCCGCCGCATCGAACGCGGTAAAGAAAGGCGACTGCACATTGCCGGCATACTCGCCCTCGATCTTGCGTTGCGCGCGGCTTGCCACATCGCGCAGCCCCGGCACGCCGGCCCACAGCCCGAAAAAGATCCGGTTCATCGCCCAGGAGGTGAGCCCCTCCAGATCCCGCTCATCCTCATCAGGCAGATCTCCGGTCAGCAGCGCCGAGGTGACAGGCGCGAGCAGCATGATCCACCAGACATTCATCGCCGCCTGGCGCCAATGATCATATTTGCCCGCCTTGTCTCCGCGCCGTCCAGCCTCATTGCCGCGCTTGACCAGGAGCGTCGTCTCAAATTGCTTGTTATAGAGGACGTTGAAATAGGAGTAGAACGTCGTCAGCACGCGGATCCCTTCCGGCCCGCGCTGCACGGCCGCCAGATCCTTTGACCGGCCGGCGGATTGCGACTTGCGCACCGCCTTGTCACCAGCCGCCGACGCCTCCGCATCACTCATCCCCGCATCCAGCGCCTTGTGATAGGCGCCCAGCCACGTCGGCATGGCGACCATGTAAACATCGATCATGCCAATGCCCCAGAACGCGGCCGCCTGGATCTTGGGCACACCAGCCGCATCAGCAGCTTGCGCAGCCTTGTCGATCCATGAGTTGCCGCGGCGACGGCCGCTCTCATTGGCTTGCTGATAGAACAGCCGGATATCGCGATCGAAGGCTTGCGCGCGGCCGGCCATCTCCGGCGACTTCTCAAACACGAACGAGCGGATCGAGCCCGCATTGCGTGCCATCTCCCTCACACCGCGCAGCAGCCACTTTGTCCCGATCTCCGCTTGCGAGTTATGCCAGCCGGCGACCTGGGCAAACATGGTAGTGAACCGGAACCCCAGCCCCACCAGCGTCATGTTGACGCGGAATTGCCGCAGGATCCTATCCAGCGCGGCCAGGTGTTTCATATCCATGGACGCATCCTGGATTTGCTCCTTGAGCCACGGCTTGATCTGTGTGTGGTATTCCATGCCCAGATGATCATCGAACAGCTTGCGGATCTTCGGGTGCCCGGTGAACTTGAGAACGTCGCGCACATAGCGGCCATAGGCGATCCGCGTGGTGACCTTCTTGATATGCGAGAACAGCACCCGCTCCAGCGAGAACGTGATCGGCAGCGCGGCCGAGGTGCGGCTGATCGTGTGCCCCTTGGGAGTGCCCACGAACCGCCCGATCGCGCCGAACATATCTGCCGCTTCCTGATCGGCATTGTTCGCCGCAATCTGCGAGCGGTTGGGATCATAGACCAAAGGATAATACCCGCCCTCGATCGTGCCGAACCGCGTCTCGACCGGCCTCGCCTCGACCTTCTCCGGCGTCATGCCCGTCAACTCGCGCTCCGCCTCGACAATCGCGGGCCACATCGAATTGACCCGTTGCCAGACTGTCTCCACAAACTGCCAATCGCTCTCCGAGAGGTGGCGGTTCAGCACCGCCATGACCTTTTCCTCCGTCCACACATGCGGAGCAGCACCGCGCTCGCCCAGCAGCGCAGCGAGCGCGCCGGTTTCGCCCTGGATCATCTTGTCCATATTGGACTTGTTGCCGACGTTGAGCGCGACCGCGATCAACTCCGAACGCATGAACACCGTAGGCGTGACCGCGCGCGTCTCAGGATCCACAGAGACGAACTCCGGCACGGAGATCCGCTCCGCAAAGCGCCGCCGCTCCTTGCCCGGCATATCGAGGTAGAGGCGGGCGAGCGGATCCAGCACGTCGCGCTGCAATTCCTCCAGCCGGTTTGCCGCGCGCGTTGCCCCCTTGACCAGCATCTCATTGAACACGCCGTTGGGATCATTGTCATCGAGATAGTCGGCAAGGAACTCCATCTTGACCAGCGCGGCATTGATCTCGCGCGGGAAGTTGCGCGAGGGATTGCGCTCCGCGTCGAACGGCCGCGTCGGCAAGGCGACGGCATTCTGCACCGCCTGTCCGACCATCTCCTCCAGATCCCGCTCCTCCTTATCCAGCTTGAGGCGCATTTTCTGGCGGCCGAGGTTGGCCAGGCTCTCCACCGCATCATCCAGCGCCACGACCTCATCAAAGGTCAGGCGCGTGAAATGCTTGTCTCCGGCGAGCGTCAGGCGCTCCGGAACCTGGACGTCGATCCCAAGATCCCGTTGGCGGGCGGCCCACTTGTCGAACGTCTCGCGCTCGCGGAGCGTTTGCTCCGACCGCTTGCGGAGATCGAATTGCTCCAGCAATTCATGGATCCGATCGAGATACTCAGGCGCCATACCCTTGTAGCCGCGCGACTTGGCATAGCGATCCAGCCGGCGGCCGATGACCTCGACCCGATCGCGCGCGGTGCGGCTCGCGATGAACAACGCATTGGCAATCTGTTGCCGTTGCTTTTGCTTGAAGGCCTCCGCGAAATCGCCGTTGAGATAGGCTTGCTCCGCCGCGCGCCCTGCCTTCTCGGCAGCGCGGCGATGACGGTCGACAGCCGCACCCGACGCCTGATCCACGATCCGCGCATCTCCAACGATCCGCTCCGCCCAATCGCGGATTGCATCCTCCGGCGTCGGAGCCTCGCCAGCGCGCTTTGCCAGTTGCCGCACCTCCGCCGCCAGCCGTTGCGAGCCAGCATCGGTGTGGATGATCTCCAGCGCCTCCTCCTCGATCGTGCCGTCCGACAGGATATCGCCATAGCGCTCCGTCATCCGGCGATCGGTTTCAACGTCAATCGCCTCCTCCAGCACCGTGCGCCGATCCCCGGCCTTGACCAACTCCGCGCGGCGCAGGCCGATCCCCATAAGCGCCGTGAGCATGTCATGGCCGGTAGCAAAGCCCGCCCGCTCCGCGACCAGATCCGCATCAAGCCCGTCATCGGTAAACGTCGGGAAGCCAGGGCGGCCGCGCGGCAGCAACTCCAGCGCATCACGCCCGACCCGCTCGATCACACTCAGCTTGGACACAGGCATATGCACGCCGCCATTGCCGCGCATGAGATCGAGCGCCTGCCACTCAGGCCGCGCGCGGATCTCGCGCTCGACCTCGATCCGGATGGACGCCCGCCGCTCGCGCGCTTCCTTTGTCCGCTCGATCCGCACCCGCTCCATTGTCTTGTTGAGCAGCGCGTCATAGGCCTCCGTCCGGCTCTCGCTTACGAGATCCTGATAAGCCTTGAACTCCGCCTCCGTCATGCCGGCGGCCGCAGCCTCCGCGAACAGCGCGCGATCTCCGCTTTCGCTTTGCGCGAAGCGGATAGCCTCATCGGTTGCGATCAGGCGAGCAAAGACCTGGCGCACCTCATCATCGATATTGGCATTGAGCCCGGTGACACGCTTGTAGATCCGAACCAGCCAGGCGCGGAAAGAGGCGAAGGCCGAGCGCAGCGCCGCCGAGGGCGCCTTACCCTCCATGAAATAGCGCTCCATGGCGCGCGCCCACAATTCATGCGCCTCAGTGGGGATAGGCTTTTTGTCGCTGATCGTCAGACCCGTCTCGCGCTTCATCCAGGCCTTGATCGTTTTCCAATCCTGGGTGACACCAGCCGCACGGCCGGAAAGCGCATCGGTGCGCAACTCCTCCAGCCACAGGTGCCCGCCTTCATGGAGCAGCGTCGACATATCACGCCCCTCGAACAGCGTGACCATGGCGCGACCATCGCCGAGGAAATCGATCCGGCCGCGCGCGCCCTCCTGGAACATGCTCCGGATCTCGACCCGGCCGGCATCGAACACGACATAGTTGAACGCGCCGGAGGGTGTGCTGTCCGATAGCTGGCCAGCCTGATATTTGACCCCAGCGACACCAGCCGCAAGCAAGATCTCCGACGCCTCGCGCGCGCCCTCTTGCCGCAGCGTGTAGCGGCCGACGCCATCGGGAACCGAGCCTTGCGCATAGGTGGCGGCCAGGAACTTATAGGCCTCCTCTCCAGTGACTTGCCCGCTCTCGAACATCATCCGCAGATCAGCGCCGCCGGCATCATCGGAGATTGCATCGGCCGCATCCACGAACGCATCCCAGATCCCCTCCGGTTGCTGATCGAGCGGCTTATCCCAGAGCAGGAACTCATTATCCTCAGGGATCTCGACCTCATACAGCCGACCCTCACCCGGCGGCCGGAGCCCTCCGCGCTCCTCGATCTCGCCCAGGACGGCGAGATCCTCCTCCAGCATGGCGCGCATGTCATCGCTGGATCCGTCCATGAGCGCGCGCACCTGGCGGATAGAGGCGGCGACGTCCGCACCATTCTTCCGCGCGATCACGCGCGCGTTGAGATGGCGCAGGCTGGAGGGATCGAACACATCGCCCGTATCGCCCACGGTGAAGTTGCTGCTATCGCGTGACAGCACATCGCGGTAATGCTCCGCGATCTCGCGCGCATTGCTGAAATAGAGCCCCCAGCCGAACGCCTCGACGCCCTCTCCGCTTCCCATGAAATCCGTAGAGAACCTATCAAATGTGAATGGCGAACCGTGAAAGGCGGATTGCTCGAACCCGCGCGCACCCGCCTCCGACGCCTGATAGGCATCGAGCGCGGCATCGATCTCTTGCCGCGTTGCCGTCTCCGGATCCAGCCCAGCATCCTCCAGCACGCGGCGCAGATCGTCAGCGGCCTCCACGATTGCGTTATTCGTCTCGACCACCGCCGAGGAGCGATTGTCAAACGGAACAACCGTCTCTCCGCGCAGCGCATCGCCGATAAGATCCAGCAACTCATTGACCGTAGGGCGCTCCTCGCGCGGGCCAAAATAGCCCTCCTCCCACAGGTTAAGTGCCCACTCATCCAGTGTAAGCGAGCGATCAAATTCACCTGCCTCATTGGCTTGCGCGATCAGCGTTTGCAGCGGGCGGCCGAACACGCCGCCCTTGCGAACACGATCCCCGCCCATGGACTTGATATCGCCGCCCTTGCCGGTTTCGAGGTTGACGTCGACCACGCCTCCGCCGCGCATGATCCGATCGATCAGCCCCTCGCCCTCCGGCATCATCGGCATGGCGCTGTTGCGCATCGCGTTGATCAGCACGTCCATTTGATCGCCGCGGCGATAGGTATCGACAGATCCCGGCATCGCCTGCCGGATCCCAGCAACGCTTTGTTCGAACAGTTGCCAGGCATTCGTGCCGCCACCCAACCGCTCCGCACGCGCCTGATATCGTTCCGACCACAGATCCGCATAGGCGCGGCTGGCATTGAGAGAGAAACCCGCCTGGCGCGCCTGAGACAGCACCTCATTATAGACCCGCGTGCGCGGCCCCTCCGCCTCCACGTCGGCACGGGCCTCCGCATAGGCGCGGCGGCCCATCTCCTCGATCGTATCCGACCAATCGTTTTCCAGCCCGCGCGCCTCATTCGGAGACAGCCCGCCCGGCGCCACGCGAGACGCGCCCTTGATGATCTCCCATTCAGGCGTGCCCGCCAGATAGGCGGCCGCGCGCGCCATCGGGATCACAACATCGCCGCCCGTGCGATCGGCTTGCGCCAGTTGATCCCAGAAATCGGGGAGCATCTCCTCGAAATCAATGCCGCCCTCCTCGCGCTGGATCTCCAGCCCGTTCTCATCCTGAAACAACGAGCGCAGCACGTCGCCATTCACATAGAGGTTTTCGGCAGAGGTGCCTTGTGCTTGCGCGGCCATGAACTCGGCGAACAATTCCGGATCCCGCAGGCGCAGCTTACTCTTTGCCGCGCCGTTGAAAATATCCTCGACCAGCCGCTCAGACGTGCGCGCTTGCGCATATTGCGTCATCCGCACCGCCGTTGCATCGATGATCTCCGCGCCACCGCGCAGCGCAGCGCCCATAGGAGCGCCAGCGACCAGGCCCGCAAAGCCTTGCTCCAGGCTCATCAAGGGATCGAAACCGGCCTCCGTCCCGACCGTGCCGCCGGCATATTCGATATTCCCTTGCAAGAACTCGGTCAGGCCTTCACCAGCCGCCGCACCTGCAATCCGGCGCGTTGCCGTCTTGCCCGCCCCGGCGATAATCGTGTTAAGCCCGACCCTCTCCAGAAAAGCGGCCGCATAGCCATAGGGCGCAGCCGTCGCGAAATCCCATGCTCCGGCATCCCCGCGCGCGCCGCCGTTATTGACCGACCGCTCCGCAGCAATGTTGCCGGATTGCGAGGTGCCAATCGCAAACACGCCCACGCCCGTCATGGCGGCTGCCATATAGGGCAGGCTCGCCACACCCTGATCCAGAGCATAGCGGCCGACGTTGAACGGGTTTTCCTTGACCGCATCCCATTCGGTGAACCCGGCGATCGGCGCAGAGGCGACCCTGTTGAACCCGACCGCCTTCTCGCGAGCGAGCGGAGAGCCCGTCAGTTGCGCGATAGCGTTGAGCATGCCCTCATCCAGCCCCGCGAGCGTGCGCTGGAATGACGCCCTGGATCGTTCGAGGAAGCCGTCGGCATTGGCGAAATCCTCCGCCATCTGCCCCGACATGACCCGCGCCTCATTGTCCCCCGTAATACCCGTGCCCGTGCCGATCGATGACAGACCCTCCACGATCTTATCGCCAATCCAGGGGAGCCAGCCTTGCTCATCCGCGTCGTCATAGGTTTTGGCAACGGCCTTGAGAGCGGGCACGTCGTCATGGCTGACGCGCGCCGCGCCGTCCTTGGTAAACCAGCGCCGCATGCGCTCGCTCTCGCGCATCGCGCCCTCGACCGAGGAGATCCGCTGGCGCTGATCGAACTCCGCCATATTGCTCTCGATCGCAATTGCAGAGGTGCCCGTGAACTTTGCCGCCTTGCGCGCCCGTGCGGCCGCATCGGGATCCGCCTTCACATCATCGGGCAGACGCACCCGCGTATCGACCTCGCGCTCGCGTATGGCGCCGAACACGCGGCGAGCAGAAGCATCCCGATCATCCTCCTCGCGATAGGATCCGGTCGAAGCATTCGGGACTATGGCCATTACTGTTGCAACTCCAGGAAATAGGCGCGCGTGATCTCTTGCGGGGTTGGATCCCGGCCCAGCACTTGCCGGCCGATCCGCGCCAGCCGATCACGATCCGCCCGCGGTATCTGCACCACAGCGCCGCCCTCGCCAAGAGCGCGCCGCTCAAACCACGGGACATAGGTTGGCGTATTGCCGCCAAGGCCCAGAAACCCGCTATCCTCCGGAGCATCATCCGCGCGGCGCGTCGGAGTAAGTTGCCGGTCGACCACGCTCCGGATCAGATCGTCAGGCATCACCTTGCCGGGGTTGGCACGCTGCCACAGATCAACCTCGCGCTGCACCGCCTTTTGCGCGCGGTAGATCCGGCCCGCCATGGCATCGCGCGCCTCCTTGTCCTTTGTAGGGATCCCCGTAGTGGTGAGCCCAGCCGCCTCCAGCGCCGGGCTCATAACCGATCGGATCCGATCATGCGTCACTTGCTTTTCAGAGCCCTTGATCGCGCCCTGGAGCGCATCGCGCCGCCACGTCCCGAACACTTGCTCGAAATCCTCCTTGGACAGGCGATCGAGATACTCGGCTGGATTGAGGCGCGCGAAGCCCGCCGGGTTCGTGGCATAGAGATCCGACAGCGCCAGATAGGCACCCAGATCCGTCTCGCGCGCGGGGCCGGCCGCATTGCGGCGAATGTCATTGCGGATAGCCATGGCATCGCTTGGCGACAGGGCATCCCACACAGAGGCAGGGATTGCGCTCTCGCGCGATAGCGGCGTGCCCGACGCATCCGCGCGGTTGAGGATCTCCAGCGCGCTCTCACGGGCTCGCTCGCGCCGATCATTGACGATCGCATTGTCCTGAGCAAACCGCGCCGTGATCTCCGACTTGAGAGCGCGCTCCTCCTCCAGAGGAAGATTGAGATCATCGACCCGGCGCATCGCCTCGTCGCGCGACATGCCCGCTTGCTGCGTAGGCGTGCGGCGGCCGCCAGACGGGCGGCCGGTCACGCCTGCAAACTTTGTCGGATCGACCTTCTCGCCATTGACCCGCAAGGTATAATGGACGTGCGGCCCGCTTGTGTTGCCCGTCACCCCAACACCGCCGAGAGCCTGCCCAGGCTTGACCGTATCGCCCTCCTTGACGTCGAAACCCTGCATATGGGCATAGGACGCAACAACGCCATTGCCGTAATCCACGCGCACGACCAGCCCGGCCTTGCCCTCATCCTTGGCAGACACCACGCGACCAGCCGCTTGCGCACGGATAGGCGTGCCGACGGGCGCAGCGATATCGAGCGCTTCATGGTTCGTGCTGGCGCCGGGGATGGGCGAGCGGCGCTTGCCGAAACCCGACGTGATCCGGCCCTCGACCGGCATCGGCAAGGCAAACCCGGCTGCAAGCTGATCCGGATCTCCGGGATCCGCATCATCAGCGTCGACCGCGACCGCGCGCCCCTCGCCCAGGACATAATCCGCCAGCCCGTCGATCTTGCGTTCCTTGAGCGGGATAGCGAGCGCGCGATCGAGCGCGGCCTGATCCGCCTCCGTCATGCCGGAGCGGTTGCTGGCGACATAGGAGATTGCAGTCTCGACCTCCAGCCGCGAGATCATCCCGTCGGCCACGCGGCGATAGACGCTCGACCTCCAGTTTTCGACCGCGCCCTTGATCGTCTCCGGCGCGGCGCCTTGCTTGGCCAACTCCGTCCGGATCTCCGTCTCTCCGACAGCGACCTCCTCCGCAAACCGCTCCGGCTGATCGTAATAGATCACCGCATCATTTGCGGCCGCCTCCGCCCGGCGCGCGGATTGGCGCGTCTCCTCGACCCGCAATTGCTTGTTCGCATAGGTGGAGATCCCCGTGCGAGCCGCGCCGACGCGCCGCTCCAGCGCATCGCCTGCCATTGCACGCTGGCGATCATTGGACGCCTTGGCGAGCAATTCCTGGCGCTTTGCCTCCAACTGTTGCTCGACCGTCTCGCGCATGTTCGAGGCATTGAAACCCTCTTGCGTGTAGAACGCGGCCTCGCCGGTATGCAGCACCTCGCGCTCATATTCGGCATAATCGTTATCGAGCGCCTTGGCGGCCGCCTGATCAAGCTGCGCCTGAAGCGCATCCTGTTCCTCCGCGAACCGCATTGTCGCATTGGCGAGCCCGCCAAGGCCAGCCGCCGCCTCGCGCGCACCAGCCGAGAAATCAGGAGCGGCCAGCCGTCGCTCTTGCATCGGCGCAAGCTGGAGTTGATTGCCGCCTGCGATCGGAACCCGCGCCATCAGTAACCACTCCAGCCGGATCCGCCGCCCGCTTGTGCAGCCTTGATCCTGTTGACCCTGCCGACCCCGCCGAGGATCGTCCCGCCCATGTCGAACGCCGTGCCGATCAGTTGCCCCGTGCCGCGCGAGCGCGCCGCCGCAGCCTCAGAGCGGTAATTCGCCGCATTGATATCGATCCCGCGGATCCGGTCGCGCTCATTGGCGAGCGAGGTGGCGGTATCCTCGCGATAGAATTGCTCCGTATCGCCCAGCACCTCAGCCGCGTTGCCGAAATCCACATCGATCCCGTTCGCAGCCATGGCGGCCGTTTGCTCTCCGCGCATGGCGGCATTGCGCCGCGCCAGGTTGCGCCGCTCCTCGCGGCCGCGGTCGATCTCTCCGACCACGCGCTCCGCCTCCATTGAGGCGTTGGCTTTGGCCACGCGGGATTGAAAGCGCGATTGCTGATAGGCCGAATATCCGGCCACGCCGGCCGAAGCCGTCGCGGCCACGGTTGCGACGATCGCGAGCGTTGCAGGTTCACACATAGCTTTCCCTCCAGAACTTGCGGAATGTCATGCCGCCCACATCATGCACGTCATCAGCGAAAGAGAAGCCCCAGCGCGACAGCAGCCGGATAGCCTTTTCATTGTCGATCGATACGCTATTCTCCAGCCGCGCGAAAGATCCGTGCATCCGCGACAACACAAGAGGGCCAATCGTGAGAAGATCCCGACCGTGAGCAAGAACAGCGTCAGAGCCCAGAAACCACGGGCATCCACGATCCGCGACAACCGACACAGGCGCTACCCCAAACATCGCGTGAGGATCCCCGTCGACCATGGCGGTAACAGCCCAGAGAGAGGCACGGAGCGCGAGCCTTAGCGATTGCTTTGGCGCATGGCCGCGAGCGGCACACTCAGCCACATCGATCGGGCGCATCCGCGTAGCCAGCCGCCCGACGTGCCCCGGCGATGCTGGCACCAGCTTGATAGCCTCAGCCATTATGCTCGATCGGATCGAGGAAGATCGAGGAGATCGTCATCGGCAGAGGGTAAATCTGTTTGACCCAGACCGTCGCCTCCAGGCTTACAGCCGGAGGCGTCTCGAACGTATAGTCCCCGGTGAGCAGCGACTTGGGAGATCCGAGAGGCTCTTGCCGGCGCGTCTTGAGCGGGAACAGATCATCCTCCTTGCGCCCGGCGCGCGCACCGCGCGTCTCGAATACGCGCAACACGATCTCGCCAACGTCCTGGACGCGGCCAGCGCGAGATCCGCCGTTCCGGCTGGGGAGAGCAAGCGGGAGCGTCTCGATTGTGGAGACGTAAGGCAGGCCGACATGCCAGATCTTCGCCGGGAACTCGATCTCCAGCGTGCCATCCTCCGCGACCTCGCGCGCCTGATACACGTTGCCATCCGCGAGGATATCGACCGTTGCCCCCGCCAACACAGGAACGAACACTTGCGATTGCGCTTCATCGAATACGAACGTGAACGCGCAATCGAGGAAGCAGCCATCGACCTGATCCTCCCACTTTGCACTCGCCATGCGCTCGACAAAGCGGCGGGTGACGCCAGCGATCTCGCGCTCGATTATGAAATAGACCCGATCCTCCGGCTTCAATGCGCCAGCCGGCCGTTCCGGTATCACGCACACATCGAGATAGCGGCCATCCGTCTCGCACAGCGTCCAGCCCCAGACCTCTTGCTCGCGTTGCCAGGTGAAGCACAGCAGCTTGCCATCGGAGCGCACCGCCCAGATGCAGGACAGAGGCTCGCGCGCATAGGCCCAGGCGACGATATCGAAGCCCTCGAAGAAATGCGGCGAGAAGATCGCGACGTTGTTTGACCGATAGCCATCGATCTCGAACGTGTAGCCGATCGACAGCACCTCATCACCGAGGTTTGGCAGATAGAACACAGTCTCATCCGCGATCGCAGCCTTGACCCGTGACGCCCCGCGCGACCCTTGCCGACGCTGGCGCGGCGGCGGATTGGCGGACAGGTAATCCTCATTCGACCCCACGATCCGGAAAGGCCCGTCGGACGTCAGCGCGATCAGATCATCCATAGGCACGACCTGATTGACCGCGTTGACACGCTCCGCGACCAGCCGCAGCGTGATTGCATCATCCGCCACAAGCGGGCGGGAGATATCCATATTCTCCAGATCCGCCGAGCGGCTCAGATAGACCGCGTTGGGATTGTTGATCGTGCGCGCCCAACCGGCGCGTTGCTCGAAAAAGAACACGGTGGAGGGATAGTCGCCAGCCGAGGCGAACGGATCCCGCCCCTGGCGCGGACCGTCGGAAAGATCCGGCTCGATATTGTCATCCACAAAGCTAGTGCCCGACAATACCTCGCCAACAAACCCGAACGCCCCATCGAGGTTTGCCTTGAATACGCGATGATAGGTTGCTCCAGCCGGCGCCGACCATGACACCGTGTTGAAATTGCGCTTGAGCGAGAGATCGTTCGTTGCCGTCACCTCCGCCGAGGGCAGGCTCTCTTGCCCGGTATCCTCATTGACGGCCGAAACGACGTAGCGAGCAGCGCGCGGGAAATAGGCATCGCCGCCATTACCCGCATCGGTATTCGCGACCGTTGCCGTCACGCCTACGCCGGTTGGCGAGGAGAGTGTCGGGCCGAACGGGATGCTGACAAAACCCCAATCGTCATGATCCTCGCGCGTCAGCTTGCCCGGCTCATAGTTGAGGTGAGCCAGATACATTGTGTCAAACGATTGCGCGAAATCGATCTCACGCAACTCGCGGCCATTGTAGGGCATCGGAACCCTATAGAGACGACGGCCGCCCATCAGGGTATCTCGGAATCAGGACTGAAACCACGTCCACCCGGCGGCACGATCGATGGAGGCGGAGGTGGAACGTATGGCGGAGGCACAGTCGGCGGCGGCGGAGGCGGATCCGGCTCCGCGACCCGCGTGATCCCGCCATCAGCACCAGTGAAGGCCGCCAGCCCAGAGGTATCGGCATTGATCCGGAAATTGTCGGCATCGACAATCTCCGTAATCAGCCACACCCTGCCATTGAGCAGATCCCCGATCTCGCCCTCGATCCCGCTGGCGAACCATTCATCGCCCACCGCGTAATCGTGGAAATCGATCGTCACCACAGCGCCGTTGGCGCTTGTGATACCCAGGATCTCCAACTCCTCCTCCAGCACCGCCCCACCCAAGGCAAGCGGCCGCATGCTCGCTTGCGTGAACAGCAGCGCATAGGTTTGCTCGATCGAGAACTCGAACGGGAACAGCCGCGCCTCGCTATCGGGATCCGACCAGCCAGCATCCGGCTCGCGGATTTCATAGACCACGCGCGTCCCCATGCGGCGCTGGAGCCCGCCATACTTGAGGATCACGACGTTGCGCGCCAGCCGCACCGCGGCATTGTAGGCGGCCACGTCGACGCGGCCGTAGAGTTGCGGGCCGATCTCGCCCTTGCTGAAATTGTTAAGCCCGTGCCGGAACATCAGGAATATCCCCCGCTATACCAACCGCGCGGCGACGGAGGCAGGCCAGAGCGCACCATCGCCTCCTCGCTTGCCACCGTATCATAGCGATCCGGCGAGTTGTTGCGATCATCGGCGATCGCGCGCTGGCGCGCGACCTCCGCCATCCGCATCAATTCGCGCTGGCGCTCCCGGCTCTTGATCACCGGCATGCAGATCCGCGCGGCCAACTCCAACTCCAGCGCACGGGAGAACAGCGACGACATGCGGCCGAGATCCGGCTCCGACGTGACGAACTCGACCACGGCTTGCGGCTCATGGGTATAGATCTTGTTGTTGTTCGCGACGAACCGAACCCCGACATTCTCAGGGAAATAGCCCCAATCCAGAGGGAACAACCGTTGACCGGGCAGAAGCGTTACTGACGCAGGATCCAGCGCAGCGCGATAGGGGAGGACGCGCAGCAGCGAGGAGATCGAGGAAGGCATGACATAGGCATGGCTCCACTCATAATCCCGATCGTTTGTAGTGGGGGCAAGAGCCTGGCGCCGGATAGCGGCCTCGAACTCCCAATCGCCGAGCATGTCGGAGATGCAATTCTGGAAATGGCGCTTGCAAGCGCGCGCGCCCACGCTGTCCACATCATCGATCGATTGAATGTTATCGGCTGGCAACTCATCGAGAGCAGCGTTGCAGATCGATACCTTGTCGCGAGCCATGGAGATCTCCTCGAATTGCGCGGGTTATGCCACCACGCGACGATAAAGAAAAGCGGGCCGCGGCTACCCTGACCGCGACCCGCTGCCCGAATGCCCCTTGCGGGGAACTTTTACTTGGATCCGCGCCGCTTGGGCTCCTCCGCCGCAACCGTTGCCGGAGCAGTGGCGGGCTCAGTGGACAGATCGTTTTCCGCGACCTGGACGCCGCCGGCCGGTTGCGCAGGCGCACCTTGCGGCTCCGTCGGGTTGGGAGCGTGCGGCCGGACAGCGGCGATCTCCGTTTTGCCTTCCGCCATGGCGGCCAGCATGTCGGCATCGCTATCGCTTACCGGCTCGCCCTTGGCATTGACCTCGATCGCAGTCGAAGGCGGACGCACCTGAACACGCTTTGTCTTGCCGGTTGGCTTTCCAGCCTTATCCAGCACGGGAACCTCTTTCGTGCCGAGATCATCCTCCGTGACGATCGAGCCCTCGACCAGGAGGGTTGCGGCGATAAACGCCGGAGTGGTGAGCATGTATCTTTTCATCGCAATGGCCTTTCATTCGGTGGAACAGGAGGGCGCCGGTTAATCCCGGCGCCCTCACCCTCCGGCGAGGGGATCAGACGCCGGAGAACGCACTCGGATTGTCACCGCGCGGATAAGCACGCTGATGATCACTTCCAATCTGGAGCGAGAGCGTGAACTTGCCGGCGGTGAGCGGCCCCGTCGCCACAGTATAGCGACCCATGATGAACCGCTTTGCAGTGTCGGGGATTGCCACATCGAGCGGCTTTGCGCCGATCGTCAGTGCAGCCTTGCCGATCGCGGCCGAGGAAGCGAGCGCGACAAAGCCCGTGCCGTCCGCAGCATCGGCATGCCCGATCTCGAACGCCACAGTCGTAGCGCCGCCAGAGACGGCCGCCTCATCCACGGTGAAAACCGCACGGAGCGGCTGGTGAGCGCGGCCAATGTTGCGGCCACCCGCCACATTGCCGGTATCATACTGATCGGTCGAAAAGGCGGTGACCGTAACCGCCTGTTCATTCGAGAGCAGCGTCTGCCTGTCAGTAAGTGCCATATCTCAAATCCTTGTCCTGAATTGCGCCTGATCCTTGCCGCGGGCAGGCGTTGCCTGGAGATCAGGCGTTAGACGACAGCCGCCTCGCTGGTGAGAAGCTGATCGACTTCGCGCACCGGAATGCCGAGGAAGGTCAGAACCTCAGCGCCCTCGACCTCGCGCAGCGAAAGCTGCACGTTGTTCTTTTCGAGAGCCTGGAGGTGCAGCGCGGTCTTGATCGTGCTGTTCACATACCATGCCGGACGGCCAAAGCCGTTCGGCCCGTTGTTCTTACGGAGCATGGTCGGGATCTTGTAATAGGCCTGGATCATCAGCTTGATCAGATCAGCCGCGTTGATCGATCCCGCGATCAATTCGGAGATATCGATATTCGCAATGCGCGAAATCGCCCGATAGTCGCGCACCACAAGGCCGCAATTCCAGCGGAAGTGATCGCGATAGCCCATGAAGTTGCGACCATTGGCATCCGCCAGAACATCGCCGACCATGTAACCATCCTCCGCCGCGAGGCGGTTGGTGGTTACGTCATTGTGGTGCAGGCCGCCCGTGGTGCCCTTGGGATACATGCCGAAGCACGACGGCCCCCAGCCGATCAGCCAGATCGAGGTATTGTCAGAGCCCGACCCGCCGGCATCGATAATCTGCTGGCCAACCGCACCCGACAGGGTGTTGTAGCGAGCAGCGAAGCCGGTGAAGCTTTCCGGCATCACTGAGGCGTTGCCGTAGAGCATGTAGGATTGCAGCGTCTGGTTCATGCTCTCCATGAACATCGCGCTCTCATCGAGGCGATACTGGTTCGGATCCCCAGACATGACAGCGAGCGCACGGTCGACCTGGAAGAAGCCTTCCAGCATGGCCGCGCCTTCTTCAATCTGCGCATTGGTCGACTTGGAGAGCGCGACACCCTCGTTGAACCGGCGGAAACCGACCGTCGGCAGGCCAGTCACCACAGTCGTCTTGTGGCCCGTGGGGAGGTTGCCCTCTTTCCACACCATGTCCGAAAGCATCTCGTTGGTCTGCGCAAGCAGATTGACCCGTTCAGTATCGAACGTGCCGTTGGCGCCCATGGACGTAGCGATATCCGCCAGCGTCGGGACAGTAGTGCCAAGAACCGCCATGTCTCTATTCCCTTACCCTTGTTGAACCATGACCATTGCCGCGACCATTAACTTGCATCACCCGGGCTTGACGGGTTGCCCATAGATCCGATCGGCCAAGCGCGGCTTTGCCCCGCCCGTGCCGCCCGTCTCGATCGTGCCCTCACCCACCGCGCGGCCGATCATCGCGATCGTCCGCACCATGACAGGATGAGATCCCAGCCCGCTATCATCGAGCAACTGGAGGAACGGATCATCCTCCTTGCCGCCCACGCCGAACTTGAGGAACGCCTGGCGCGATAGCGCCTTGGCTTCCTGGAGCGTCGGACGCCCCTCCTTGCCGTCGAACTCTTTCTCCGCCTGTTGCGCCCACTCGCGCCGCATGTCAGCGCCCAGCGCCTCGCCCTCCGCCTTGGCGCGCTCCGCCATCAGGGGGAGGATCTTCTCGGCATAGGCGTTGACCACCGCTTGCGCGGCCTCATTGGACAGGTTGAGATCCTTGAGAACGGGCTCGACCGCCTCGAACGCATCCTTGTCGAACGTCATGCCCTCCGGCGCCTTGATCTCATAGGCTTCAGGAGCGCCGAGGATCTCGGCCGCAGCCTCGCCCTCGCCAAACGTCAGGCGCGGGCCTTCACCCTTGCCCTCGCCGCCCTCATCCGACGCATCGCCCTGTTGCCCGTCAGCCGCTCCGGCCGCTCCGTCGGGCTTAGCGGCATCGGAGAGGATTGTGGATCCACCTTCATCATTGCCGCCCGACTGATCGTTGCCGGCATTACCGCCCGCATCCGCGCCAGCACCAGCGCCGTCTCCGCCGCCGTTCGCTTGCGCTCCGGCTCCCGCATCTCCGCCATTCGATCCTCCGTCGCCGCCAGCCGTGCCAGCATCATGATCCGGCGCACGCATGAACCGGCCAGCCGCGCGCTCCGCGACCGTCATGGCAAGCGCGCTAGCGCCGCTCATATTCGTCATCATCACTTTCATCATAGGGTATTGCCTCCTGGGTTAGAAGTTTTTGAGCCTCATCGGTGCAGAGAGCCAGCGCGGTAAAGGGCGCATTGGCAGGATCCCGAACGGAGATCGTCTCATCCGCCTCGATAAGGATTTCCAACCCCAGCGACCTCCGCCCGTTTTCAAACGTTGCGTTTCCGTCGCCATTGGCAGCGCGGGCAATGCCCGATTTTTGTGCAACTGTAAAGAACAGAAACCGGCGGAACTCCGGCAGCGCCATCAGCACCTCCAGATCCCGCCTCCGCTGGATCTCCGGATCGATCCGTCTTGCCGCCCGCCTCATTGGATCATCACCCCGTCGGCAGCGCGCCGGTCAGGCGATCGAACAGCGTTGCCTCCCCATCGCCGACAGGCGTTTGCGCCATGGTCTGCATGGCATTGGCGGCCGGTTGCGCAGCCTTGGCCATCTCCGCCGCGCGCATCGCGGCCGCCTGTTGCGCGGCCGCCTGCCGATCGGCATCGCGCTCCGCCGGATCCCGCAACCCCTTGGGAGGCGCGCCAGCGCGATCCCAATAGTCACGCACCAACTCATCCACATCGAGGTTTTCGGTTGCCGTGGTGGTTCCCGTGACCTGATTAATCTGCGCAGTGAAGGCGAGCGCGCGATCGGTTTGCTGCATGCCGATCATGCGTTGCGCCTGGGCGAGGATCGATATGAAATCGACCTCGATCGGCATGCCCTGCAATTCCTCCGGCGGAGGCGGCAGCATGTTGTTGCGCGCCGCGATATCGAACGCACGATCCAGAGCAATCGCCAGTTTCTCATTATTGACCCGCTCGATCACCGGGCCAAGTTGCGTCAGCTTCTCCTCCTCGCGCGCAGCGATCTCCGCCACCGTGCGATCCGCCGAACCCTCAAGATTGGAGATTGCCATGAACAGGCGCGCATAAGTCGCCTCATCGATCGCATTGCGGATCTCTTGCGCATCGCGGCCGATGATCTCGATCGCGCGATAGTCGACCTCGAACAGCGGCTTGACGTTGGCCTGGTCGACATTGGCCACATGGCTGACAGAGCCCGGCGAGAACTTGAGGCGCACAGACGAGGGCGCCACCATCGGAGGCTTTACCGCATAGTCGGTTGCCTCGCCCTTGCGCTTGCCCTGCAATTGCAGAACCCGCATGTCGCCCAGCGCATCATGGCCGGGGCCATAGCCATAGACGTCGGATCCCGTCACTTCCCAGCGCGGAGCCCAGAACGGTTGCGAGTGAAACCCGCGCGTCTCCAGCATTTTCTCGCCAGCCGCACGCGCACCCGGCTCCCACTTGCACATTTTCCACGGCATGCCGGTCGCATCGGCGCGGCGCGGATCATAGTCGTCATTCGGCTCGATCAGAGCCATGACCGGAAACTCAGTATCGTAATTGCCCTGATCCCAGGCAGAGATCACCGGCTGCGACAGCTTGTTCCAATCGACATTGCGCGGATCCAGCCGGTCGACCGCGAAGGCCTGCACCATCTGGCGCGCCGTCATTTGCCCCTGGCGCATGAGGCGCTCCGGCTCCAGTTGCTCATTGAGCCCCAGCCAATACTCGCCAAAGGTTTGCGGGAAGCAGACGGGATAGGTCAGACCCGTTTCGTGATCGAGAGCCTCCGTCATGATGCAGGCATCGGTGCCGAACAGGCCGATCTCGCCATAACCGACCTTGGCGGCCGTGTAGAAATTGGACGTCGCCAGCATCTTCGCGACAATATCTTGCGCGTCAGCCAACCAGCGCGCGACCGAATGGAACTTGGTCAGATCATCGTCAGGCAGCTTGAACCGGAACCATGGCCGGTTAGGCGATGACAGCCCACTATACATGCCATTGGTCAGATAGCGGAACGAGCGGATAGCGTGCCCGTCATAGAGGTTGTTCGACCGCGTTGCCTTGCCGCGTTGCGTCGTCGACATGGACGCGATGAACCGCGAGCGGTTGGGTTGAGCGAGCGCGGATATCTGGACGATATCTTGCTCGAACGGCTGGCGCATCGCCTTGAGCGCCTCAGCCTGTTTCTCCGCCCACGTTACAGGTTGGGCCGTTCGCATGTTGCGATCGGCCCACGGGCTCCGCTCTTTTGCGGCGACAGTCAGCGTCCCGCCCTTTGCCACGGATCAGCCGCCCAGCGTCGGAGAGGATCCGCCAGCGTTGGCGGTAGTGGCAGGCGAGCCCATCGCACCGGCAGGCGTTGACGAGAGCAGCGCAGCATAGCCGCGGCGCTTGCGGCTGCGATCACCATCCATGCCTGGACGGGCAGGCCGCTCCGGCATGCGTGCATCCTGGCGAGACACCGGAGCGGGAACATCAGGAGCAGAACACATAGGGCCATCCCTCAAACGCGGCAGACGTGCGACTTATCGCTTGCCCTTGCCCAAAAAACAAGCCCGCCACCGTTTACAGGTGACGGGCCAAGGCTCTGGGAGAGGATCCCGATCGCAGGCCTATTCGGATCCGAAGCAGATCACAAGCCCAACTCGCTGAAACGATCGAACGCACGATCCTCCGCTTGTGCCTGGAATTGCTCTTGCAGCGTTGCCCGCTTCATTGTCGCGGTGAGCGCATAGCATACCGCATCACCCTTGTCCGGCGAGCGGCCGATCTCCTTGATCATCTCCTCCTTGCTCCGGATCAGGATCCCTTGCGCCGTCACCTTGTAGCGATAGGCGGAAAGATCCGAGAGGAGATCACTGTCATCGGGCAGCGCGATCGGATCAGGAGCGGCCGGATCCAGCGCCTCGCGCATCCGCCATACCAACTCCGCGCGGCGGTTGGCGAAGCGCATGCCGGCATCGCGCGACAACTCGAAAGACTTGTCCGCACCGTTGATCTTGACCGCATGGACGTCATTGGAATTGAGGAAATCGTAGGTCGAAGATCCCCAGCCGATCACGTCGATATGGATAGGCGCCTGATCCCGCCGGTTGGCGATGCACAAGCCCGCGCCCGTCGGCCCGTCAGGCACGTCCTTGCCAGGGAAAGAGAGGAGATCATCAAACCAGGTGCCATGCCGGCGGGCGATCACGAACTTGTCAGATCCGCCCATCGCCGGATCGACCCCCATGCTATCCATTGGCCCCTTGCGGTTGCGCGGCCGCCAGCGATCCATGGCCGCCTCGATCCAATGCGACGGGATCACCTGCCATTTGTCATCTTCCATACCAGCCTCGAAATCCCCGTAGAGCATTTGCGAGCGGAGCGGCTCCGGCATCGCCTGGATCGTCGCGACATATCCCGTCCGCATGTAGTAGGGATTATCCGACACCTTGGAGGGAATGAACGTGCGGCTTTTGGGCCGCACGATCTCCTCCGGCTTGAAATCGGCAGGATCGAAATCGAACACTTGCTCGCCGCCGAATAGCACAAACGGCCGATCGTCCTCCGTCTCGATATCCTCGCCCGCGATCGTGGTGAACAAGCGCAACTCGCCGGGCTCCGCGCGGTTGGAGTGTTTCTTGTCCAGCCATGGCGCGAAATACTTGACCACCCAGCGACCCTCGATCGTAGTGGGAGGGTTGAAGGTGAGCAGGGCTTGCGGCTGGACGGATGGATCCTCCGACCGCATCCAGCCCATGATGAACCGGACTTGCGCCTCCAGCAACTCGGTTGCCTCATCGAAGCCCTTGAGGCCGTGCGGACGGCCTTGCAGTTTCTTTTCATCGCCGAGGTGCGGGATCCCGCGCAACTCGATCACGCCCTTGTCATGGCGCCAGACGCGATCCTGACCGTTCCACCCGTTGTTGGTATCGAGGATCTCGCCCAGGCGCTCGCGGATCCCGAACAACTGTTGACCATCCTGGCGCACGATCAGCGAACGCTTGTGCCTGGTGAGCGAGAGCCCGCACATGAGATCCGTCTTGCCGCCGCCAGCCGCACCGCCGTATCCGATCACATCGGCCTTGCTGTAATAGGCTTCGCTTTGCGGCCCTGGCAGCGGCCGCCAATTGGCATAGTCGCGGAGAGCGATCTCCTCCAGAATCTTGCGATCAGCCGCCGGCATGGCGCGGATCACCGCTTCCATGTCCGAGATCGAGAGCCCGGCAAATTGCTCGATCACCTCAATCACAAGATCAAACCCCAACCTAGATAGCGCGCCTCATTAAAGCAGCGATAGCAGCGATGATCCTGCCCAGGATGCAGGTTTAATTCCCTCCAGGTATATTGATCAGTGAAGCAAACGCGGCAAATGTCGCGGCGAGAGGGATCGAGCAGCATCAGGCCGGATCCTGATCGATCGTGACGCCGCCGGGCAGCGCCAAATCATTGCGGCGCGCCGCCTCGACCAGCTTGGCGAGCCCGATCGCGAGATCCGAAGCCGTCACGCCATCGCCGCGGAGCGGCTTGCCGTCGGCATCGGCATGATTGATCCGCGCACCGTAGCGCGTCGGCTCCCATACCGCGAGCAGCTTGAGACGCATCTCCGCGCGCAACTTGCTCCGCGCGATATGCTCGCGATCCAACTCCATGACCGTCGCACCGTCCTTCTCGCGCTCGATCCAATCGTTCGATCCGTCATCGACAATATCGACCACCTCCTCCGCGATCATCTCCAGGCCAAGGCCGCGCGCGCGCGCGAGGCGTTCGGCCCGCAGCTTGGCCAAAGCCTGATCCTCGCAGTTGACGAACATATGAAACGAGGTGCGCGACGGCATGCCCGGCATGCGGCAGACTTGCCGCAACGTCATGCCGCCAGCCACAAGAACCAGCATCTCGAAAAACAATTCATCGGTCATCGCAATGCCATCGCGCGCGCGGGCCTCCGCGATGATAGCCCGCGCGCGCTCGATCGCGCGTGCCTCCGGATCACCCTCCTCCGCCTTGATCTCCGCGCGCAGCCGCGCAGATCTCTCGCGCTTGGTTTCGCGCTTCTCCTCGACCGGCGCGGCGGGCTCCGGCTTCACCCGCTTGCGCTTGGATATGCCGGGAATGACGACAGCACCCTCCGGCGCCTCGATCAGCTTGCCCTTGCCAGACTTGCGAGCGACCTCCTCGCGAGCCTTGCGCGCCTCCTCTTTGGGATCCCAGCGCGGGATCTCCGCATCGGGATCCGGCTTAGGCTTGGCCTTGGCGCGCGCCTTCGCAGCGCGCCCCGGCTTTTTGCGTGCCGGTAAATCGCACTTGGGAATGTCGGGCTCCTCGCCCGGCTTTCCCTTGCCGCTTATGGCGCTTGCTCCAGATCCGGAGCGATCCCGGTATCCGTGAAGGAGCGCGCCTCTCCGGCCGGCACTTCGCCGATCAGGCCATAGCCGCCTTGCGCGCCGACGATCGAAGCATAGACCTTGAACGGAGCGGCGCCGCCGCTCCAGCCCAAGCCATTGCTCGCATTCGCCACCGTGAAATCATTCGCCATATCGATCCGCGAAAGCACGACCCGGCCGTTCGCATCGATCACCATGTAATCCCGTTTCTCTTGCGCCATGCAGCACCTCCGTTCCCGCTTATCACCGATCCGCCCGCACGCCGCAAGCGCGGGAAAACTGTCGCCACTGTCGCCACCTATGGCGGCACTATGTGGCGACACATCATTTTCACCCTGTTTTTCATTGATTGGACAATAGGATAGCCAGCCCTTTACCTTGTTGGTAAAAGCATGATCAGCGCCTTGCTGTCGCCAGTTTGTCGCCAAGGTGTCGCCACCCTGATCGACTAGAAAAGCGGCACTTCCCAGACCAGCCCGTAGCGGAGCGGGGAGTGATTGATCGGATTGTGATCGCGCATCAGGCGCTGGCGCGTGCCATGCCTGTCAGCGACGAACTGGATCCAATCGGAACAGATCTCGACCACCTCGCGCTTGCCAACCACAAAGGCGGCCGCAGGGGATCCGATGAACATCAGGGCGCGGGGATCCGACGTCGATCCCTTATCCGAAAGAAACGCGCCCTTGCCCACCGCATAGATCTCGCGAGCGCTCCAGCCCGCGTCCAGGCAGGCCTGAGTATGTTCGACCGTGAAAGCGTGCAGCGCCAGGCACAGCCGCCGCCACGCCTCGCCCGTAAACCGCTCGCTCTCCGGCGAACGGAACAGGCGATTAAGATCCGCGGCAAACGGTTGATCCGCCAGCAACTCGCATGGCGCCGCCATAGGAGCGGCGGCAGTGGCGGCAGTGGCGACACTTTGCCCACCATCACGCCAGACGTCGCGGTTTTCCGCCATTTCTGGCGCGTCGGGAGCAGGCGCAGGCGCCGCCAAAGCGTCGCCAGCCGTGGCGGCAGGCTCCGGATCCGCGCCGAGGAATGCAGTTGGATCAAAGCCGGTCATGGTGCAGCGCGATGAATAGAGGGGAGCGCCGCTATCGCAGCTTTCCGCTCCGCTTCACGCCTCTCCGCATCCAATCGCCAATGCTCGCGCATGCGGCGCGCCGTCTCGCGGATCTCATCGATCCGCTCTTGCGTGATACCCAGCCGTGCAGCGACAACGGGATGATCCTCCAGGATGACCTCCCAATCATCCTCCGGATCGAAATCTTGGAGCGGCATCCACTCCTCCGCTTGATGTTCATGGTTCAGGTCGATCTCCGCCTTGCGGCACTCGCGATGATACGTCGCGCTCCAGAAATCACCGTCATAGTGAGACGCCAGATCCACGGCGGGGGATCCCGCCTCGATCAGCTTTCCGCACCCGCCACAGGCCCGCGCCTTGCGCACAGACTTGATCTCATTCTCGCGAAAAAATGACATACCAACCTCCTCTAGTGAGCCACGAAAGCGACGTTGCGCTTGCCCGCCCAGCCGGCTCCGCACTTGCCGCACGCCTCGACCTTGCCGGTTTGCTCCGGACATACGAACGCATCGGCCGGGCATTCATCCGTTCCCGTGATCGAGACAGTGCAATCCTCCGCTTCTCCGCCGTCGCTCCAGCGGATCCGGAACCGATCAGGATGAGCGCGGCGCACCTCCTCGATCGCATCGCCGATAGGCGTTCCCTTGCGGTGAGCGGTATAACCAAAGATCCCCAGCCGATCATGCTTCTCCAGCATGTAGGCCCAGAACTGGACGTAGGCTGGCGAGAAAAAATCTCCCAACGCATGCAGGCGGAGCAACACACCCTCGCGCACCCGTCGCTGGCCGCCTCGACCGCGCCGCTTAGGCGCCGCAGGGATAAGCCGATCCAACTCCAGTGCCAACCGGTCAAACAGCGCGATCAGATTGCTATGGTCGACCCGCTTGGCGAGCGGCATGTTGTTCCCGTAGCAATCGAACCAATGCAGGCAGGTGAGCGGGCACGTCGCGCGCTCCTCGAACGACAGGGTATAGATCCAGTATCCCCGGAACATGCGGCCCTTGCGCACGTCGCGGCCGATCTTGATGTTGTTATGCCCACTCACCAGGAGATCGCGCTCTCCGTCGACAACGACAGGCTGGATCATCCCGCGAAATGTCGTTCGACCTTCACGGATTGCCGGCATGTGCGCATTGAGGCGCCGCGGATCAGCAGGAGATCCAACGCGCGGGGCATTGGATCTTTTGATCCGGATCCAGCGCGTGAACGTGCAGTCATCCCCTTGGCTGGCATAGGCCTTGCGGACACCGCCGTGCGACAGGACGGAATGCGTCATGACCGCGGCACCTCGAAGCCAGCCGCATTGCGATGACCGCCTCCACCCCATTTGCGCGCTATCTCCGACACGTCCGCACGATCGTCGCGCGAGCGCAGTGAATAGGTGACGCTATCGGGGCCGCGCACCTCCGCCGCCGCGAACTCCGCATCAGGATGCAGATCGAGCAGGCGGTTGCCGACGTCGCTGGCAAGGCCATAGGGACAATCGACCAGCATCCCGCGCTTGCCACCGATCCAGCGCGGGACGGCACGCTCCACGATTTCCTCGACCAAGCTATCCCGATAGGCCGCGATTGCCTCGCCCGTCCTGATCTCATCATAAGGATAGCTAGTCAGCCTATCCCAACGTGCAAAATCCATGACACCGCTCGACAGCGCGAGGTGGAGCCACTTGCTTTCGTCTCCGAAGGCGAAGCGCCAGAGATCCCGATCCTCGACAAGATCGACCAGCTTGGGCCGCGTGTGGGATCCGAAACAGAAATCCCAAGCCATACCCGCGCCGGAGCGTTCCATGTCAAACACGGCGAGGATCGGCGGGCGGCGCAACTCATCGAGATCTCGCAGCATGCCGAGGACGTCACCAGCGCCGATTGCGCCGGGAAAACTCTCCTCGAAAAGGAACGGCGCCAGATCCTCACGCGCCGTCTTGTGATGATCGAGGAACAGCACCGACGCGGCGCCGTCATTGGCCACCAGCCGCGCCAGGACGTCAGCCTTGAACGAGAAATCCACGATCAGGATATGCTTGCCGCGGCAATCGAGATCGGGCTCCATGCCGTAATTGAGCGCCACATAGGACGGCTCATCGCCCCAGCGCTTCCACACCGCCCAAGCGGCGGTAAAACCATCCATGCACTTGTCATGATAGACGACGATATCGGGTTGATATTCCATATCACTCCACTCCTACAATTCGCCAAGCCTCACGATGACGCTGGCCTCCGATCTCCGCGCCGTTCGGCAGCTTGACCACATGGCCATGCCGCTCCAGCACACCGAGCGCCGTGCGCGCTTGCTCCGCCTTGCGAAGCCCGCGCGGCGCGCCCTTGCAGATATGGCGCAGGCCAACCAGCGGCGCAGGCCAATCGCTCCGGAGCCAGCCTATCAGCCGCTCCGCCTGTTTTGTCGCCTCATCCACCTCGCCAATGCCCAGCAGGCGCAGCGCCTCGACCGCATAGAACTCCGCCAGCGTCACACCCTTGGCCAGATCCGAAGCGGTTAGCGTCTCCACGTCCTCACGCCCGCGCTCGAACACGGCAATGACCAGCGCCAGCCGTGCGGCTTGCTCCGGCAGCTTGCCGATCACGCCGCGGATTGCATCCCACTCTCCGTTAGGGCCGATTTTCTTCTCGCAGTAATCGGCAAAGGCCCACCACATGCGCTCCGCATCGGCCGCCATCGGCACCGCGCGCGGCTTCAATTCATGGGTATCGGGATCCATGGGAAGCGGGCTCGACATGATCCGATAGATCCGGCGCTGGAACGTCTCCAGGTTCGCATCCGTATCCGGCTGGAGCGGGCGATACATGCGGGATCCGGCAAGGGACTTGGGCGCCGTGACCAGCAGACGCGACAGCAGCCCTTGGCCGCGCAACTCGCCATCGCCCAGCAGCTTACTCGCGATCTCCGGCTGGATCATCATATGGAACGAAAGGCGGCGGCCGAGCAGCAGCGTCAACCCCTCACCAGCGCGCACGCGCTTGATCGGTTTGCCATCCCAGAACTCCGACAGGGCCGCGCCTGTCTTGAGACGGTTATCGTCATTCATCCCATAGCCGCCCAGCCAGACGCCGCCCTCATCGGAGAACAGGCCCATGGACGGCCGCGCTTCCGCGAACAGCTTTTGCAGCCCCTCGATCGTCCCCTCAGTGGCAAGGATGATCGGCATGGCAGGCGGATTAGGTTCATGCCCAGCCGCACGCATCTCCGCCGCCACATCGCCCTTGCTCTTTTTGGCGCGGGCAACGCCCTCTTTCCATGCGGCAAGATCGATATCGAAATTCATCCGATCGTCCTTGTAGCGCCGCCAGAGATCCGCCTCCGCATCACGCACGCCCTGGAGCGCGAACCCATCGGCGGATGACTTTCGATCGCCAGAGGCGGCCACAGTCGTCAGGAACAGGCACGTCGGCTTGATCTCGCTAGTCGGCAGGCGGATATCGACGAACGGCTGGATCGCCAGCGAGGCAGCGCCCAAGACGGATTGAGCGGCCAAACCGTCAGGCACTTGCACCTTGTCCATGATCGCGCGGCAGGCGTTGGCGAGGATCATGCCGAGGCAATCGACAGGGAAGGGGGCGGCATCCTCATTGTCACCGGAGAGCGGGAGCGGCTCCTCCGCCTCGAAATCGGCATGAGGATCGAACCTGTCTCCGAATTGTGCCGTGCCGCGGGGATCTCCTCTCACTGACCGCGAGCCCTCCAGATCTTACCCTTAATTGCGCACGACGTTAGCCGTACGGATGCAGTTTCACCCCACCCTATGAGCACGCTATCCGCATTATTTCCTCCGGCGGGCAAGCCTGTTGCTGCATTGATAAATGACACCCGACCACGCATGAAAAGCAACGTATCCGCCGTATCTAGCACGATATCCTGAAACCATTTTGCCCCCATCCTGGGCGGTACAAGAGCAATCCCGTTCCCATGATCGGCCATCCGCGCGAGCCAAAGTTTTGCCGCCCCACCATAGGGCGGATTGCACCAGACAAAGGCGCACCCCCAAGACGCAGTTAAACAATCATCCTCCAGCGTGAGGCCGCGACGTGCGCATCTATTAGGAACCTCGCAATTTGCTGCCACATCTAAGTCAAACGGGCCGAGCGCTTCAATTATTCCCATAGGCGTCTGCCAATCATCTCGCGTTGACCCGCTTCTTGATTGAAAACTAGACATTCCTTTTCACTCCTCTCAACTCATCATTCCAATCAGCGAACGCCGGATCCGGATAGACCGTCCGCACCTCCAGCCCTCTATCCATGTAGGCCTCACGCGCCTTTTGCGCGGCGGCCATGCCCGCCTTGCCGTTATCCGCGCCGATAGTGACGCGCCGGATCTCCGGCGGGAACTGGACTAGCGGCATCATGCTCGTCCCGCAGCACACGAACACGGGTTGATCCGGCCGCATCATCGATACCGTCGCGCCATCCTCCGGCCCCTCGACCACGATGACATGATCCCCAGCCATACGGCCGAGCCTGATCGCGCCGCCAGCCGGGCGACCGAACGACAGCTTGGGCACCTTCATATCCGGAGCCTTGCCCAGGCCATCATCGGCGAGGAATATGCGCTGGATCCCGATCCCCTTATCCGCCGCATCAGTGATGAGGCACACGACCGCCGGCCGATCGCGGCCGCATTCGCCGGTTGCATCATCATACCAGGACGGGATCACCGCGAACCGGAACCGCTTGGGCATGACCTCGATCCCGCGAGAGAGGAGGTATCGCTCGCCCAGCGTGCCACGGAGCGGCACGGATCCGCGCCATATCTCGCCCGCGCGCTCGATCGCGCGCAGCTTTGTCGCCTCATCCTCCTCGCGCGCCTTGCGCAAGGCTTGCTGATCGACCAGCGGCAGATCTCCGGAGGTAATGGCGGCGCAGGCATCGACGAAAGACAGCCCATCCGCTTGCATGACGAAGCGGATTATGTCCCCGTTCCAGCCGCACCCGAAGCATTGAGCAAAGCCCTTTGTGTCGACCACGAAAAACGACGGAGAGCGTTCCTGGTGGAACGGACAGAGCCCCTTGAACTCGCGGCCGGAGCGCGTCAGCTTTGTGTGCCGCGCCGCAACGTCGGAGATCCGATAGCGATCGCGGATTGCCTGGGTATCGATTGTCTCGCCTGGCACGCTACACCTCGACCCGCTCGACACGATCCCGCTCCAGCACCAGGCGCCAGCCGGGCACAGCAACACCCATTGCCGCTAGCCTCCGCTCCGCCATCTCCGGCAAGACACCCTCCGGCCAGTTGCCAGGCTCAGACAAATAATCGATGAGCCGTTCAAATCTTGGGACGTTCAGAGCGCCGCCACCCTCCAGCCGATCGAACAGCTTGGCATCATCCAGCACCCGCGCGCCCAGTGTTTTGCGCGATACGCGACTCGCGCCAGCCGCGCGGTGCGCGCCGGCCCACAGGTCGACCAGCACGGTCAGATTTCCAATGAGATCCATGAGTTGCCCGATTTCCTGTTATGAGACAGCCAATCCATAATCGCCCAAATGCGAACCCGTCAATGGGCGAATGCCCGTTCCCCATGCGTTCCTGTCAATAATATGGCGTAATAATAAATGTTGCAGCCCTATTGACGCGGGCACGCGCCCGCCTTATGCCTTGGCTTGTCAATCTTGGAGGAGCGACATTATGACCATCAGCTACTACACCGTGACGGCATCCCTTCCGGGTGAGCCGTCGGAACTTGTCACCACGATCGCGAGCGGCCCGGCTGCCGCGGTTTCCGCAGTCACCAACATGATCGAGCGGCGCCGTCAGTATCCGGCGCACGTCCTTTCGCGTGCACGCTTTGCGTGCCGCTCCGGCTGGATCGATCTCTCCGGCAATCGGTTCGAGCCTCGCGTCGATCCGCAGACCGCTCGCGCCATGGGAGAGATCGCATGAGCAGCCCGACGCTATTGGACAAGCTGATCGTTGCCATGGATTGCGTTGATGACCTCTCGACCGATGAGATCAAGATGACGGCCGAACTTCGCGGCGGTTGCCTTATCGCAATCGCGCAGCACGCCGATGGGCGGCGCGCCGATTATCGTGTCTCTCTCGACACGCTCGACAGCGCGACTTGGGAAAACACCGCGGCCGTGATCTTTGAGAACGCGCGAGGTGCGCTATGACCGAGGAACAGAAGCAGGACGATGAGCGCCGCTATCTTGTGGTGCTGTTTGAGGTAAAGGGCGCGCCGCTTGACGCTGACGAGAGCCCTTTTGCAGTTGTTGCTAACATGCCAGCCGAAGGGCCGGCAACCGACATGGCGCGCGAGATGGCGCTATCCGATCCGCAGGATCGAGCCTATGCCGTCTATCAGAAGGTTGGCACCGCGCGCGCAGCGCGGGAGGTGACATGGAAAGGGGCGCGCCCGTGACCTATGCAGAGCGCGCCTATTTCAACCGCGAACCATGCCAGCATTGCGCATCGCGCGAGGATCATCTGGCAATTGTGCGGATCGAGCAGCGCTGGAAAGATGCCGCGCGCGAGATCCGCAGCGACAGGAGGATTGCAGCATGACGAAGAAACACCCGAACGGCGAAGGCTTGCCGCGCACCCCCCGCGCGCTATTGCCCGACGCCCAGGGCTCCGCGCTCGCTCCTCCAGATCAGGCGCGGAGTCCGACCTATTCGCCCGCCTTCCCTCTTGCGGAGGCGAACGACTGGATCTCGCGCTGGCGCAAGGCGGAGGGAGGTTTCTTTTGCCACCCGCAGCCGGACGGCTCCGTAATGGTGCAGCTTGCCTACAAGCACGGGCATGACGCCAATTCGATCGAGGAGGCGCTGGACAAGATCCAGCCGCTCCAGGACGAGTTGATGCACAACCCCGATCTCAAGTCGGCAGTCTGCACGCTCATCGCCGATACCTGGCACATGGCCAGCAAGCCAGCCGCAGGGAGTGCATGACATGGACGCCGAGACCATCATCCTCATGATCGTCTGCCTCTTGCTGCACGTCTGGGCGTGGCACGCATTGCAGGCCCACGAGGGGAAAATCAAAGATGAGGATCCGACCAAATGGCTTTGACCGATAACGCGCGGCCGGATCCCGATCTCTATGCCTACCGCCGCATGGTGATCGATGAGTTTTATTCTGGCGAGATCGCGGCGGCCGAGATGCGGATCCTTTGCGACGGCGATCCGGAGCTGGATCTCATGTTCAAGGAGGAGATCATGTTCCTTGAGGCCAGAGAAGATCGATCGCGATTGTGCATCATTGCCTACGGCATGGGCGCCGCGATCCTTTGCCTCATCGCCGCCGTGATCATCGCGGTTTATTGGCAATGAGCGAGACGCAGCCCGACATGCTGGGCGGCAAGGCGGTTCCCGCCAGCCGCTTGCGCAAGGGCAGGCGGCGCAGCCCTCCGGTAATGCGGCACGGATGGGCAGACAAGCCAGGCACCGGCCCCGTCGGGGAGACATGCGGATCCTGCACCTATTGCGGAGAGTATCGTTTCCGCCAGACCTATTTCAAATGCACCGCCAGATCCGGCGAGCATTGGAAGGGCGGCCGCGAGACGGATATCCGCCCTATGGATCCCGCTTGCTCCAAGTGGAGCGGGCGGATCAGGGGGGCGCGCGCAGCCAATGCGACCCAGCCGAGCGCGCCTCCCGCACCCCCACCCGCAGCAACACCGAAGGCCCAGCCGACAAGGAAACCGGACGATGAGCGACAAATCACAATGCCATGGTGACGACACCCTACCGCTTGGGATCCGAGAGCCCAGCGAGCGCGAGATCGAACAAGCAAAGCGCACCATGCGCCACGCCTTTGTCAGCGCGCCAGCCGCGACCGGATCGATCTACGGGATCCCCGTCGACCAGCTTTCCGAGACAGACAAGGCGCTTGCCTTCGATTGGCTTGTGCAGCAACTCCACCTCGCGCGTTCATGGAGCGGCTCGCATGTCCGGCCTCTTTGACGATCTCCCCCGCGCGACGGTGCCGAACAAGGAGACGCGCGCCGTGCGCTGCATAGTCTGCAACCGGACAATCCACGCCCCGCGAGAGCGCGAGCGCGGCGTTCACGACAATTGCGAGGATCATGCCGATGACTAAGACCTATGGCACGATGAGCGCCAAAGCGGGGGATAGATGCACTAATTCGCCGCACGTCGAAATCTTCACAACCCCTTGCTGCTACAGCGATCAGACGTCCTACGACACCGAATGCTCCGCATGCGGCGCACCGATCAGGTGCGAATATGAGAGCGTGCCGATCGCGGTTTGCACGATCCGCGAGGATGACGAGGAATGATCCAGATCTATATCACTTGCGACCATGCCGAGGGCGGCCGCACGAAGGAAGGCAAGCCGTCCAACTGGTGCCGCACCCATCAGACCGCAGCGCCCGGCGGCGAGGCGCGCGACTTCGACACCGCATCCAGCAAGGCGCGCGAGGCCGCGCGCATCGCCGGATGGAAACGCACCAAGATTAACCCCATGGGGCAGCGCGGCTATCTTTGCCCGACGTGCTACGCCCGCGCTTACGAAGGAGCATAGAATGAAAGTTGACCGGCAGCGCCTCACCCAGGCGATGAATATCGCATCGCTTGTGATGGAGAAGCGCAACACGATCCCGATCCTTGGCAACATGGCGATCATGCCACTTGTGCATGGCATGATCCTGATCGGCACGGATCTCGATATGGAAGTGCGCGCCGAGATCGGCGTTGAGGATGCGAGCGGGCTGGAGGCGATCACGATCGGCGCGCCCGATCGCATCGCGCGCGTGCTTAATCTTGGCGACAGCATGGTGGAGATCGAGAAAGCGACGATCGACAAGGAAAAGACCGCGATCGCGTTTCGCTCCGGCCGGCTCGACCTCCAGGTAAAGCATTTGCCCTATGAGGACTTCCCGCGGATCCAGACCACGCGCAATGAGGCGGACGAGGTGCAACTCTCGCTCGATCACATTGACGATATGCTCCGCGCCAGCCGGGCATGCTCGACCGATGAAACCCGCTATTACTTGAACGGGCTCTATCTGCACACGGTTGACGAACCCTCGACCGTCTCGACCCACTCGCTCCGCGCCGTCTCGACCGATGGCCGCCGGCTTTATGTCTCGCCGATCGCAGCGCCACGCGCCGACGTGCTGGCAAAGATCCTGCCATTCTCGAACAGCGCGCGGAGCGAGGAGCGCGGCATGATCATCCCGCGCAAGGCGATCAATCTCCTTGCGCGGCTCCGGCCGAAGATCGAGGGAGGCGTAACCATGGGGATATCCCCGCGCTTGCAGGAGAACAGCGACAAGACGCTCATCCCGCAGGCGGCCGGCACAATCATCTCCTTTGCCTTCACCATGCGCGGGAGCGGGATCAAGGTGACGATCGCGACCAAGATCATCGATGGCACGTTCCCCGACTATAGCCGCGTTATCCCGACAGCAGAGCAGGATCAGCGCGTGCTTGTCAGCAGAAAGGAGCTTGCGCGCGCCGTGCGCCTGATCAGTGCCGCCGACAGCGGAAAAACCAAAGCGATCCGCCTCACGTTCGACCCGAACGGGCCGAAGCTGGGGGTATCTGCCACCGGCATCGAGGATATCCTCACCGCCTCAACCTGGATCCCGGCGGAAACGAGTGTGAAGGAGCCCTTCACGATCGGCTTTAACGGCCGGTATCTTGCAGAACTTTGCGAGGTGACGGAGGGCGAGACGCTCTTGATCGAGACGATGGATGCAGGCGCCCCGACGCGGATCACATCGCCGGAGGGCAATGGCTTCCGCACCGTGCTTATGCCCATGCGTGTATGACGGAGCCCTATCTCTCCCCGATCCCCGCGACCGAGGATCTCGATTATCACGACAGGGTTGAAGGCCAGCCGGTAATCCGGCGCCTTCACCTCTATCCCCAAGCGGACGGATCTCGAATGCCATGCCGCCCGCGCTTTTGCCGTGAATGCTGGAAAAAGGGTTATCGCCATGAGTGACACACAGACCTCCGTTATTCAGACCATCAGCGAGACGCGGATATCTGGATACCCATTGCCCGGCTGGCGCCTCGCGCAAATCGAGAGCCTGCCTCGCGCGCTGGACGGCGCGATAGGCTGGAGCGTTATCCTAGAGCGGACGCTCGACAGCAAGCAAATCGGCCGCGTCAACGCTACCAGCATCGCCGGCGTGTTTGACGCATGGGACAGAGCAATCCGTATGGCCAAGGACTTTGACAAGGATTCCGCCCGATGGCGGCGCTCTGCGTGACAGTGGCCTGTGTTTTTGTCGCGCCTGCGGTTGCAGCGTGTGTTTGGAGATTTGTGTGATGGAAAAGAAAGCAAAGCCTGCATTCTCGAACGCGAAGTTCGAAGCTACTGGCGAAACTAAAGACTGGTTCGGCATAACGCTGCATCGCATTCGTTCGACCGCCGATATTGCCGCGTTAGGTATTGTTGCCGGAACGCTGGGCGGGTGGATCGAAAAGGAAGAATGCCTTTCGGTCTACGGCAATGCGTGGGTCTCCGGCAATGCGCGGGTCTCCGGCAATGCGCGGGTCTCCGGCAATGCGCGGGTCTCCGGCAATGCGCGGGTCTCCGGCGATGCGCGGGTCTCCGGCGATGCGCGGGTCTCCGGCGATGCGCGGGT